>Ga0123352_10012257_pt1 | contig 13547 bp, 7 predicted proteins | sample TergutLab28metaG_FD_89700 | JGI IMG/M metagenome (GOLD analysis project Ga0123352, IMG submission 89700) | Labiotermes labralis P1 segment gut microbial communities from Petit-Saut dam, French Guiana - Lab288 P1 | ecosystem: Host-associated > Arthropoda: Insects > Digestive system > Gut ...
TGCCTGAACGCGGATCAAAAACGTCAACGGTGCCAGTCGTCTGAGCAACTTTTGGAATTTTTTCGGCGCGATCCAAATGATTTCCTGTCGCGATTGGTGACCACGGACGAAACCTGGTTATATCACTATGACCCGGAGACAAAGCTACAATCAATGGAGTGGCGGCATAGCGGCTCACCCCACCCCAAAAAAATTCCGAGTGCAAAAATCCGCTGGAAACGATCTCGCCTCGTTTTTTTAAAATCAAGACGGCATCCTTCTCATTGATTATCTTCCAAAGGGCCAAACTATCAACGCCGAGTATTACTCATCTCTGCTGGTGCAACTGAAGGACATTTTAAAGTAAAAACGAAGCCGGAAGGTCACCAAGGTAGTCTTCTTCTTGCACGACAATGCCCCGGCTCACCGGGCACATGCAACCCAGAAGAAACTGGCCTACTTGGGCTTCCATTTTCTTGATCATCCACCTTATTCTCCGGATTTGGCCCCGTCGGACTACCACCTGTTCCCTGGACTGAAAAAACAATTGAAAGGTCGCCATTTTTCGTCCGACGCGGAGGTCATTGCTGCCGGGGAGACCTGGTTGGACGGATAATCTTCTGAATTTCTTTTTTGAGTGGCTTCCAAAAGTTAGAGCAACGGGCTAAGAATTGTAATGAGCTTCAAAGAGAGTATGTTGAATAAATCCCGAGTTTGGTCGCTGTAGCTTGTTTCCTTCCTGGTCGGACTAAGGACTTATCAGCACCCCCTCGCACAAATGGTGCCCGAATATGACACAGTAGGTATTTCATGATGTAACTTACAATTTTACACTTTTTCTGCAGATGGGGCACACAAAGTAGTCTTCCTCAACCCCGAAGTCTTCATGCGCCCAACGATAACACTTCACACATTGAGCCCATTTTTCGCCATATGTCATGCGAGAAAAGCTCTGTGCAGAAAAAGCACCCTGCATCTCCATCGCTTATGTCAACAATTTGAAATACAATTTTCATACATGATTCACTAGATTACTCCTGTATGCGTACTTTACCATTCGTTGAAGACCTTTTACTTCTTGTTCCAAATAGGCTTATTATTGCTGGTTTCTTTGACAGCAGTTACGGGAGTGTCAAGCAAAGGAAGCCTTTTCTTTTCCTGACACTCCCGTAACTGCTTCCTGTAAGGAGAATCTGTTAATAGCTTTGCACAACACGCTGATTGTTTTGCTGGATCTATAGGAGCAGAACATTCTGCTGTTAGATGAGGAATGGGTCGGACGTCTGCCGGACTGATAAATTTCCTACGACTGGCGTTGTGGAAAGAAACGTTTGATGTTCCCTCTTTTGAAATTTCATTGCCAGCTCCATCAGTACATTTATCTTGAGTTCATCCATTCCATGGCATGCGAATTCATGATCTCGGAATAAGTGTCTGTTAAAGGGAAAGAGTCCAGTTTTTATAAATGAGTTTACTGAACCTTCTATTGTTGCTGCTCCTCTATACACAGGCCCGGACAACTTGCACACTACAAAAGGCGTAACAACACGACCAGGATTGTTGCCTAGCCACGTTTTAATTTCTTGTACATAATATGTTTTTAACGGCTTCATTAAACCAACATCATGTGGCTGTATTTTGTGTGTAGAATGTAGTGGGAGACTGACATTGGCGACACCGTGTTTCCTGGCTTTATCCATAACATCTAAATTTCCGATGTGTGAATAATGAGCATCAACAATCAGCAACACAGGATCATCTGCCGAAGGCTTAAAGAAGTGAAAAAAATGATCAAGCCATTTAGAAAATATATCAATCTGAATCCAACCACTTGGATGGCAAGACGAAACTGAGCCCGCCGGTGCTCCATCCATAAGCTCCTCTTTCATATTTCTTTCTCGGGAGCACGATTAATGGTGGAACGCTTGTTCCAATGGTATGCCAACAGGTGACAACAGTGATTAAATGTTCTCTTTCTGCCGATGTTAGGGAGGCCACTTCTTTCTTTCCCCTCATGCAGACAACTTTACCGTGCCTGTGTTGCACTGGTGTAATCCCTGTTTCATCAACAATGAATATCCTGTGGGCTGGATGATTAAACTTTCTTAGTTCAGATTCATAGATGTCAAAAAAAAATCTTACTACTTTTCTTACGGAAAGCCTTTCATCCGAGCTGCAGAAATGCCTTCAGGAGTTCTCGTAAATAATACCGGATGCCTTTTAAAAAGGATCGAAAACATTTCTTCCCCGCTACTGATTTTCCTTGGTTAAATGGTTGTTTCAAACCACTTATTATTGCCAACTGAAAAGCCATGCGTTCTATGTCCTGACGTCTCACGATTATGCTGTACTCCACAAGTTTATTCTCAAGCTCACTACGTAGAACAGTTCTTCTTCCCAAATGCACATTTACTAGCTCCTCTGGAGAACGGGCTGTATCCTTCACACACTTATCCAGAGTTCCTCTCAGCACAGACAAAGTATTTCGAAGCTCTGAAATAACCCCTTTCTCCACTTCTTACAACTCTTACGGCACGACACATTGCCTCCTTACTCCAATTCTTTCGCTTTGTGCTAGGGGAATTGTAGAAGAACGCTTTTAAAAAGAAGGCATTGTTGACGGTAAAACTGTTTGAAGTAAAGCAATTCAAGACTTTTATGACAGCGGTCTCCAAACATTAGATACTGGTAACCAAATATGAGATACTGTAGCGTATTACGGTGCATGACACTGTCTCATATTAGGGACTCGCCGCCATCTTGTTAATAATTATTGAAAAGACAGGTGACTAGCGTGTGCTATAGCTAACTACATGAAAGTAAATGTGTGCAAATATATTGTATTGAAGCTCTGTTTTTATCTTCATATAGAAAAACTGATGTATATGAAGCTCCGTAAAAAACTCGAGAACTGAAAAATGTGATACGTTCTTCTGTGAACTCTCTCTTGCAACACACAGCTTCCGGTTGCTCACTGATAACGTTCAAGGTCTGAATGAAGCAGTTCACGTGGTTACCACGTGATTTCAGCACTTACTTTGGCCACAACTTGGGTGTCTCATATTAGGAAACAATCTCATAATCGGTTCCTTTAACCTCCTGCCGTCGTACGTTCGGTCACACAGAATCAGTTATGCCACATGGTCCCGTTATTCCGCTCTGTGGCAAGACGTATGGAGCACAATGTATCGTAAACGTATTCTGTTCGTCGGTATTAAGTACAGTTTAAAGGGAGGATTCTCATTATGGAAACCTATACATACATGACAAAGATCTATGGAAAGTGTCCTCGGAACTTCAGAACACGATTTTCCGGTGTTTCAGTTCCTTCGAACTCATGCTCGTCTGAGGGTTGAAGGAACTCATTTCCGTGACTATTCTAACGCGTGACGATCATTACATATATTACACATATATGCGAAAATGTATGGCCGTTAAGACTGAAGTGTCTTTGGGTTCAGTTTTCAACTAAACTCCCTGCACTACTAACATTACTAGCAGGAGCAATAAGAAATAGCGAAATTAGCCGCACAAGAACCCACTACTCACCATTTCTTAAATGCATTCATTTGCCATAAGAGAAGATGCGCTGTGCACTCAAATCACTTCATCGTAGGTGAAGCTTCGCGCGCTGTATAAGATGTGGCCTTCGCTCGTAAGTATAAAGATAGTTGCACAATTCATGATTCACGAACTGAAAAGTATCCTATATTGAAAGCACATCGCACCTGCAGACGTGTGCATCTTTACGGGAGACAGATAAGCTTTAACAAATATTAATTATTTGTTTAGATAAAGAGCTCCGATAAGATTGCATGGGCTGCGTGATAAATGGAACTACACATGTGCGTGGATTACATAAACCACTGTAGAAACAGCTTATAACAATGTATGAGTCTTCTAGTCCATCACTCTTTTTGAATCCTTTCTTCCTCTCCTCACGAATCTAACTACATTTCTTGCTGTCATTCTATTCCCTTCCTTCACGTTTATCGCAATGTTCGTCATTCTCGACAACAAATCCTAATTCAAGCCTTGGCCATCTCCCTTTCCGTTGTTAAAATACGCTGTAAGACTCCCTGGATCAAGCAGGAGACTATCACAAGTACCCCTACACCATGGAACACAACAAAACCTGATCAAGCACCTGTTATCTGAGCGGGTCGCAAACCGACGGCACTGGTGTAAAAGCGATCCTAGCCTTATAAAGCTTGGCGAGCTCATTAGCCCCACTGTTCTGTGCCTAGCTCCCTTGTGAACACTCGGCACTGATCAGGTGTCAGAAAATATTATCCCATCTACTAATGTAACGTATAATCATTAAAGACTGATTTTTTTTAACGATTAAAAAATACTTCTCCGGGAGACAATAACAAAGCTAGGAGCACCTCTCCGAACTGTCGGTAACAATACATTCATTACTGCGTGATTGACATGACCGCAAAAACCGCCCCATTTAGCTGACGTCTAGCGTAACAACCCCTTCTCCTGTAGAAATTACCAGCTGCTGACGGAGGTAGCCGAGTAACAGTTACTGAACTCTTACTATCAAAGTGAACATTTTAATCTACTAATTTTATTTAGTTGCAATTGCAATAATTTTGTAACTTTAGCAAAGTACGAGGTTAAGACTCCCTGAATATGATGCAGATACAATGAAACATGCAGAAGTACTTACGATATATACAGTATTATTAACGTATATATGTGGTGCATTTGTTGGTCTGGATAATAATTTAATATTATACGTCTGTTTTGAACAATTCGAAGTAATCCTTACAACGTTTCCATTGCGATGTGAAAAGTTTGTGAAAAAAAACTTCGATATTGTTAGAAAGGAGTTCGAGACTTCAAAATGCACTACGTGCTACTACTTACCTTTACGTTGATTGAAAGACTTGCGTAATTCACGTTACACGGGGAATTCTGTAACCTTTCACCGGGTACGGGAAATATCAAGACCGCAAAGCAACGTTCCGAATCGGGATCGCTATAGAATAGAGAGGCGCACTGTTTGTCTACACGTTATATATACAACGAAGCACATATCTTATCCTTGGCAAATGATAACGCCTTATCACTTTTGTACCTGAGTGAGATATGAACCGAATGTAACAGTGTTACTGCATGATCCTTGAAGCTGAAAACAATTACGAACGGATTCATACAGGAGGAATGCTAAAGAACCATCATCGAAAAAGAAAGTTTGTGTCGTGGCTTTTACGTCGGCTGGGTGAATGTTGGTGAATAATGAAACTGAGGGAATGTGGAAGGAAACCGGTACGGGGTGTTTTAAGGAATTTTTAAAAAATGTCGGTGACGAATAAATGAGTATGGAGCATTAATGGAATAATACTGACAGAGGAGATCCTAAGTACTCGTATAAACGCAAGCCCCAATGCCACTCCGTTCACCACAAGTTGCACGTGGACCGGCCTGGAATAGAATCCGGATATCAGTGGTGAGAGACGGACGACCACCTGAGTGATGGAAAGGGCCGCCAGGCTCTTGTTACTCCTTCGTAGGTCCAAATGATCTCAGCACTTCGAACTCAATTCATCCTCCAGGTGTTCACGAAAGGGTCTGCCCTCTTTTGAACCGAGTCCCCCCCCCAAAAAAAAATGTTTCGAAAAGCCTCGTTCCAATACCCAGGACCCCATGCCAATACGGAGCGCCCTGTCAGCTGTACTACGGCTGTCAATGAAAGCCCATGTTCATCCCTAAAGCCAGTATCTCTCAAGAAAAATTTTCCTTGGCCGAATACAGAAACCAGAAGCAACTTTCGTGGCCACATAACGTAACACATACAAATTTTACGTGTAAAATATTTCACACAAATAAGACAATTATTAATATATGCATGCGATTTTTAAAATGCGTGAGAAAACCTTGTTTACAGTAGTTAACTAAATGGGAACTTGTTTTCCGGGCGTTCTGAAACTGCTAACCTACGCATCAGGCACACCCACGACGAAGCGTAGCAGCCGTGTTGCACACAGCCACGGCCCCTCCCCCCTTCCCGTCCTGTCAAAAGACCCAAAAACTTCATAAAATATAAATAAAAGACTCTTCTCCAGAATGCAAGAAATTTGTTTTACACAAAACGTTTTATTGGTCATAAAAAAAGCTCTATCTGCACTTCAGAACTGCTGCCTTAAACAGAAACACGCAGTTTCACGTCATTACAAAACCAGTTCTGAATATGCATGTATTTTGCCCACTGGGAGTTCAACTGTAGACAGGAAAATAAATTTAAAAAAAGCATCTTAAACTAAATGGGAGCAAGTGTTTTACGAACATAATATTCTCTTAATTTCATCATAAAAATTAATTTCATTTTTCGGTTTCCTAGTTCCGTAAAGAAATGCATGCTGTTGCATGGTACCACCAGGCGTGCTTGTGTTCCTTTCCTCTACGATCAAATTCCGGAACCAATAAATCGATCTGTCACCATGAAAAGTGGTCTGATCGTAACACGACTCGAAATTTTCCTTATGTCACCCAGGTGACAACAAAAATCGCAATACACAAGACATGCAGTGACTTCTAAAGAGATGACTGAAAAAATCTATTTAGATGAGACAGATCTGGTCCTGCTGATTTTGTCCTCCATGAATGACACCCGGACTGCAACCAACTGTCCAAAATGAGTGCTCATATTACAGTGTGCCGCCCAGTTGCGCCCCTCTCGCCACTTATTTTCCAAACCACAGTTTACTGCATGAGTCTGCCTTCCGGGGCCAAAAATGAACCCTTTCAAAGAACCATTCTACGTGATATCCTTGCTCCACTCAAGGAAACCGACTTCATAAGGGAACACTGAATTTTGTCACTAAGGTAAGATAGATCGCAATCGTTGTGGCATGCCTGCAGGCCAACGATTTCATTGTACAGATAACACAGAATCTTATGAGATGGGAAGGCCATCATGTGTGATAAACTGGTAAGCATGTGGAAGTTACTCTGAATATCCCGGGGTCAAAATTCGCCCAGAGACAGACTATCGTTGCTAAGGCTTTAAGTGGTTCTCTCAGTCTCGGGAAATTATCATAATTAGTACTTCAAAAAACGTCACAACCGTTTCTTTCAACGTTCACATTCGTTAATGACTAATTCCATTCAAATGGACGCTATATAATATGAGCTATTTAAAGTGTCTTTAAATAAGCCAAACACAAATAAATACATAGAACACGCTATCGGGAAAGCGTAGGGCCGTCTGAAAATTGTCGCTTTTCACTTGCCATCGGCTTGCAAAACTCTGACGTGCAAACGTGTTTCTTAGACGTGCCACGTTTCTGCGAGCAAAAGAGAGACATTTCCGTCACCACCTTTAAAACATGGCAAGTAAAAGTCCAATACTAGCTGCAATACAGTGACTGAAACGCATGGACCCCGGCTCAAAGCCAATGGGAACAGCGGCGAGCACTGCGCTGGCTGCCGTCACGCGAATACGTCTGAGTGAAGAATGATGCGAGTTATCGGATAATATAATATCCTTATATATTTGATGCCGCTACAGATTATGCGCAATATGATTAAGATCAAATTATCACATAATTATAAGTCGCTCATTTTCTTGGAACATTAAAATTACTCTTAATTATCGGAAAGTACTGAATTCCGCAACTCATTCCAGAAACGGTGAGGCAGCCTGTTCGGTTGGTAATTTAACATCACTATAAACCACTCTGAAATCGATATTCTAAATAAACGGTCAACCTCGGCCTTCACGTGAGAAAATTAAATAAAAATGCCGACAAATATCAGGAGAAACAATAAGCCCTTCGATATTCGGTGTGGGTACCTACAGTTCGACAGCACCAATCCAGTCATTTGTAAAGAAATTGGGTTTCGTTATATTTTTATGGTTAACGTTTCTAGTTTTTAAATCAGTAGATGAAACTTATGGAATATTTCACACAAATTAACCTCTACAGGTCCAACACTTCGAATAGTTCATCGTTCAATATTCTTGATTAATCTTGATACTGCGAAAGTGACGAAAGATTAGAAGCTGATAACAACTGATAAAGCTTTAGATTAAACTTTAGATAAACCTGATACCAGTTTTATCACCTTTTATTCGTTTCATACTTAAGCGAAGGCAAATCGATATAACAGTCGGGGGAAAGGTCGGAACCAACATCCGATTAGTGGCGTCATTGTTTGTGGATGTTACATGACATGGACAGGACCGCAAAGACAGGTTTCACAGACCTTCAGGAAAAGGAGGGTTCATATACTAGGCATAATATGTCAATCAATGTGAATCTAACCAGTTAAGTAATTTACCTAGGTAACTGAGTATTTCACTAAACATAAAACACGATTATTTTGGTTACAATACTCTGCAGAGGATACCAAGAAACTACGCGCGAGATGGACATCCCAAATATATACCGATGTAAAATACCTTCTACGATATCAAATGACATCACTACGACACACTATACAGGCATACTTACCTTCGGAGTAGGCACATTTTGAAACCCGCCGGTTTTGTGCTCAGAACGTCGAGACTCTTCAGTTGTATCGAAACCAAGTTCCGTACAGTAAAACCCTGAATTAAACCTGAATTAAAAAGGAAACTTGTATTCATCAGATATTGCCTCTCGTCCCACACACGCAGAGTGACAACTAGTGCAGCATTCCAGAAAGAATCTACGACCATGCAATGGAGAAGGAAAATGTAAAACAGAATACACTGTTGAACAGTGGTTCCCCTAAGCATGCTCCGCGCATCTCAAGGGATCCGCGAACAGTTCTCAGGGCATCCGTGGATGCATTTCTGTAAAGACTACTTTCAAGTTTATTTACTTTTTTAATTTACGGAATAATGTTTTGCTAAAAATAATGCGGAACTTCTTTAACTTGCGACATATTTATTAAGTATGACCGTTAGAATATCTACTAAAGAAACTCCCTGTACCCACGAAGCGAGCAACAATCATTTTAATTAAGGTCAAATCATGCAATAAACTGTTACATATGCTACTGGTACGTATTCGTGGCTACCTAAAATCGGTTCCGATATATAAATTTTTAATTTTTGATACCTATTTCCCGGGCACTATATTTAAGTGGCAAGGATGTGAGGATCCGTGGTTATTTTTCGAAGCCGCCAAAAGATTTCTGCGAACAACAACGATTCAGAAACAATGATGTAAAGTATTTGCAGTTCTTTAGTAGTACAATTTCCTGTTGAGTCACATGAGAAAAACCAGAAGAGAATTAAACTGAACTGCAGATAAAGTACGTGCGTAACACTCTGTAATGGACTAATAAAGAGAACAAATAATGAGTTAAATGAAAAAGGTAGAGCAAAAAAACATGCAGCATTTGACACGTGCAGAGTAGAACACAAGTCTGTTTTGTTACAAAGGGCAGGTGCTGTATCTAGAACTTGACCTACCAGTGTTAAACGGAAATCAGCACGTAACGGAAAATATGTACATGTCCTTGGGTCTGTTTTATTTTCAGTTCAGAGTTTACTACAGTAATTACGGACGGTCTAGTCACTATACCAATACGGGTACAAACAAGCTAACTCATCCAGCAGCGCCCTTCAGAAGGCCAAAGTTGTTAATTGCTGCAGCCACAAGAGAGAAGCCAAAGAATGCACGAAAACGGCAGTTTAATTAATTAATTAATTAACCAAGACGGTAATATTAGAATGGAATTGAGATAAATACGTTTTGAACTTGGGGAACGGATGAGTTCGGTTATACTGATGGAAATAATTGTATCCAGTAAGTCTCACCACTCTTCACTCAGTCCGCCTCGCGTGACGGCAGGTGGCGCAGCGTTCGCCGTTACTGCACTTTGCCGTGAGCTGGGAGTCCACACGTTTTAGTTTAATGTACTGCAGTTCATTCACCATATTTCAAGAAGACGGTACAAATATTTTCTTTCGGGCTCGCAGATGCGCGTCACATCAAAGACATACTTTGTTCATTGAATGACGAAGTTGTGTAAGTTAAACGTGTCGATGGGCAGTAACTATCGACAATTGTCGGATAAAAGATTGCTCCTGTACATAGCGTACCAAACACGTGTCCAGCTAAAACCATACAGAAGCACATGTCAACTTTTACGTTAGGCCTATCATGGTAATAGCTAGATTGCATCCTTGTGACTTCATTACGTTTGATTGACAGATCTACCAAACAAAGATTTTTTGCGTATTATACATACAGTCGAACACAACTCTATTTCACCTGGTAGTACAGTAGATGTACAACTACATGTTTCGGCCCCATATGTTGGCCATCTTCAGGTTGTGATTTAACTTACAGAGCAGCTATACAAGATGTGTGGGGTGTTCTTTTATGATATTGGGGGTTGGGTGAGGGGGAACGAGATCTCGTTGTTTCATTAGTGGGTACCATGACCTAGGGCTGTTATGAATGAATCGTCATTAGTTGTTCATGTACATATGTCAAAGTAGGTTACTATTCTTATGCTAATGACATGTTACAAACAGTATCATTATTAATATTGGTGTCAATATACTTAAAACTAGCATGCTATAATGTTATAGTTCATAAAACTCTAGCAATAATATCACAGTGTCACTTCAGTGTCAGTCAGTATTTTCGTGTGTTATTTTACATCAAAACTTGTTCCTACAGGCTAAGCAATGTTATAACAGAGCAGTGTTTCCACTGGGCGTGCTGCTTTAGCTGAGGCGGGCTTTTTGGCGGTGGCCCGCCTGTATGTGTAATACACAAAAAAAAAAAATCTTTGTCATTGCCCAACACAATGGGGATGACGCACCTCAAAAAAAAACTACCCGACTAAATCGCATCAATCCCAGAACAATCTTGATATAGGCCAGAAATGTCGAGGCCTCTGTCGAACTTGACCTCGATGATGGCCACAATACATGCCACAAAAAGGCTGTAAGGTCATGATCTCTCGCTCTATGTTTCCACTTAGAAGCAAACTGACTCCGAAGACGGTCATTAGACATGCCAGCAACAGGCTGTAACGTCAGGATCTCACTTGTAAACATGCCGAAGCAAAACTAACCGGCTAACTGCTTCACCGTCGTCACGCGTTACTTTGTCGCCATGTATGAGGTCGCTACTGTGCTCACTCCCACGCCAAATGGGAATTCCAAGAATTACTTTTCTTCTTGCAAACCATTAATTCGTAGAAATAATGTCATTAATGAGTGCGCGTGTGCATTGCAAAACAAGAATCTGTTGTCTTGTATTCCAGACGCAGCTGCAACAATAGCGTCCTGCTTCGCTGTTCGCTAGCTTGTGTATATTGCAAACGCAAATTTTACCCGATACTTCCCGTGGTAAGCAGGTCACATTCCGCTTTCAGATAAGATCGAAAAACTTCTCCTGCCGGTTCTTAAGTTACAGTGTTTTTTTTTAGGTTCGGTGTAAATTATACGTTACCACAATATTACGAATTTTGGACCGTGGCAGCGGTGTAGCTGAGGATTTCATTCTTCTGGTACATGACAATCGAATTTGGACATCGGCATCCCATACATACTGACACTCCTCGATGTAAGCAATTTCAAACCTACATAATTTCTTTACCAAGTAACAAATCTGAAATACATGTCACAACATTTGTGAAACGCGTGCCGAATTTTTGCTGTGGGTAATGAAAGCTCGATGAGGAGGTGGCGGAAAAAACTACAGGGATATACAGTGATACCTCGGCTAACGAAGATAATTCGTTCCGGAATCACATTCGTTAGCCGAAACACACATACAGACGGAAAAGATAAGCTCCTGGAATGGCCCGACCGTTCATGTTTGCTGTTTTATGTTAGCGCGCGCATCCACTAAAACATTCGTTAGCCGAATCTATATTCGTTAGCCGAGTCCGAAAAACAGCGAAAAAATCTTCGTTAGCCGAAAAATTCGTTAGCAGGGTCACTCGTTAGCCGAGGTATCACTGTACCACAAGCAGCGGCCATGCTGCGGCCAATCAAGTTCCAGTGTGCTGGAGTTTATATTTCAACTGGACTGCCTTTGATGTAACAAAGTTAACCATCCGTACACTCCACTGCGACATGCGCAAAATTCGACTTTTCCCGGACCTTCCGAAATGTTCAACCACCGTGTAAGTCAAGGAGTGTTTGGACCTCCTAAGGGGGCGGACAAGGCTGTCGTATAAGGTCATAACTGAGCTCTCGTATTAATTAACTTAATATGTTCCATTCCCCCGTATTAAGAAATATTTACAGTTATGCAGTCAACCAAAAAATGCACAATGATAAAATACGATTTATCAGATTTAACATTCATCTACATGATTGGTCGCTTTTGCAACCATCCGCGACCATCACCATGGCAAAGCACACTGATGATGGTCGAGGGTGGTTGCAAAAGCGACCGAACATGTACGTCAATTCGAGTATATGATAAACGCATAGTTTATCATTGTGCATCTGTTCGTTTTCTACATGAGCGAACACAAAGCTTGTAGGCAGACAACCTTTCGCTCATGAGGGACACGTCACACCTTCGGTCTGGGTTGAACACGACAAAACGAGTATGCAGCAGCCTGAGTAGCGTTGCTACGTCTGCAAGGAACTCATACACAGAGAAGAATGGCGCCATGCATCTGCGCACTGGTGACAATGGTACATTTTAGTGACGGCAACTGAACGTTACATGGCCGTCTGTGTACGATCTAGAAATTTCCTGTTGCTTCCGCGTAGGCACGTGAACAAAGTCACTACGCTGCTAGAGCAAATTTAGTCTGGCAGTAACACCAAGTGTAGAACGATACACGTACACTCGGATGGCGTTCAAAATTTCCATATGCGTATTTGCTATTTAGCACATCTTATTGTTCTGAATCATTTACTGCAGACACACACTGTTGATACAACCGTTGCAGAGCTAATCTCACTGTACTGCACCGAGCCCGAAATTGTTTGTTCTTGTACTTCATTAAAAACTGATCATAACTTAAAATGTTTCTAATATATGTTGTAGGTTTCACACAGGTATACATTGTATGTCGTGTACCAATTTCTGTATGACGTGGTTGATTTCTGAGATAAAATCAATTAACTTCAACCAAGCTTCCTACAAACGCAGACCAATATAAACCATAACGAAATTTCCCCAACTACTTTCAATGTAGGCCCTGCCATCAAATTTAACTGAAATCCATCCAGTAACTTCAATGATGAAGTACACGCGTGCAATGGGCAGAGGCGAGGGCTCCGTTATGCGTTTGTTCGACGCCCTCGGAAAAAAGAGTCCAACGTAAGTAGAACAAAACATGATAAGCTAAAGTTGACGTGGGAATCCGGTCAGTCCCACTTAAAGCAGTTAGCAGCTTTGCGGCACGTAAAATAACAGTGACAATAATAATAATAATAATAATAATAATTTCTTCCTGGTACTTCCCCTGAACCAGCGGTATTCCCACCGCTCAGGCTTCAAGCTTCACATTGCAGTACTTTCCGTATTATGTGTGATGTTCCAATTATAGCTGTCTTTTGTAGTGAATCTATCGAGTGGTTTCCTGGTATAGTTTCCAAATTTTTCTTTAAGCTTCTCGTTACTCTTCCAGTGGCTCCA
>Ga0123352_10012258_pt1 | contig 13546 bp, 7 predicted proteins | sample TergutLab28metaG_FD_89700 | JGI IMG/M metagenome (GOLD analysis project Ga0123352, IMG submission 89700) | Labiotermes labralis P1 segment gut microbial communities from Petit-Saut dam, French Guiana - Lab288 P1 | ecosystem: Host-associated > Arthropoda: Insects > Digestive system > Gut ...
CCCCCCCCCCAGAAAAAGAAGATTATGTCAGTTAACTTCAATCATGCTCTGTTTTCTCTGTCGGATTCCTTGACTGTTGAAGATGGGACTAATAGGGTGTCCTGAAACGTCAGTAAGAAATTACCACTCTTTGCTGCATAATATCCCAGAAGAGTGCAGATCTCACATGATGATGTAGGCCTTGGTTTGGCTCTGCATGGTCCAGCTCACACTGATGCAGTTTGGTGCAGTCTGGTTCGGTGCTTCATACATAAGTTTAAGGTGACCTCGCATATTTAAGTACCAAATTTAAGATGTGACCTTGTCTTGCATTTGAGTGAATATGGGAATTATTAGTTTTTATACACAGTAAATCAAATTTGACTTGAATCTTCATAAAGGTGCATGTTGAAATTGTCATTTTGTGCACAACATTAAGCTGAGGTGAATTTTGTCAAAGAAAAAGTTTTCCCATGCATTTTAAAAATTCTTATGTAGGACAGTTGGATTACAAAAAAATTCTTTTAGAGTTTGAAAATGAGAATTGAACTAAGCCGGAGAGTTTGGTATGACATTGCTATTTGATCCATTCGGAATGAGGTAGAATTCTTAAGCTGAACACTGGTGTGCAGGTTGGCAGTGAGAGTCCGCTGAGCAACTTAACAAATGGGAGCAGTACCGGTAGCTTGAAGGGCGCGGGCCGTCCTTCAGCAAAACGAATGCAACAACAGCAGCAATCTCTTGCAGAGGACTGTGTTGCCTTAGACAGCAATAGTTCTGTGGTGGTAACAGGCGTAAATGCGCTTGACAGTGTAGTACCCTGGGATGCACTTGGTTGGCAACAGCGTGCCCTGGGGTCAAGTCCTAAGAAAGCAAGTTCCAGCTCATTGAGTCTTCTGGGTTCCCAAGATTGTTCAAGGTAAACTCAACTGAAAGGTTCATTGATGTATAACAGTGAGTTAATGGTAAGCAGCTTGTTATCTTATTTGTGAGTTGGTCTTAATAAGTACAAGATAGTTATAGTATACCATTTAAGGTGACAAACACTGGAACTTAGAGCTTTATTTTAACCTCAGTGCTTTTGTGGCACATGGGCAGCACATGGTACACATTAGGCCTCAATTTTGTCACCATTGATATTGGATCATTAGACTCAAAGTGGCTGCAAGGGTTATATCCCAGCACAGAAGAAGTTTGTGACAAGTGTCTTTTGTGACAAGTGTCATAGCCAGGAGGTGACACTTTACTGCATGTCAGTTTCTGTTGTAAATACCAGCCAGGTGCTTCTTATGGGGTCTGAAGGGATGGAAATCACTGGGCCTCATTGTGCCTTCTGGACTCATCATGTGTTACGGCGCTATGGCAGGGAGGTTATGGACTGCTCTTCCTGGCATCTTGATCTTGTACGTAGTGATTTCCATATTTTTGACCCCTTAAGAAGCTTCTGGTTGGCAGGTGACATGAAGCAAGCTGTCAGCTCCTGGCTACAGAAACTTGACACAAATTTTTTCCATGCCAGGATGCAACCTTTAGTGTCTTGGTGGAGCAAATGCCAGTGGTGACTGCATGGAAGTCCTGATGTCTGCCTTCCACTGCCCTTGTTTCATGTTTTTATCAAAGTCAGAATAAGCATCTTGGCATCCGAGTTTTCATTATCTTATTTTACAAAACTCCTTTGTATATTTTGGCGTAGTGAATTGAAAGAGGTGGTAACAAAACTGACAGAGGCACTGCATTCTGTGTTCACACTGGCTTTCTGTTTCAGGTCTCCTAGTGTCACATCAAGTCCCAGCCATTCCCCACGGCAGCCTAGGAAGGCCATGCCAATTTCTACAGTGGGACCTCCCCCTGCACCTGGTCCCATAGATAATACAGTTCTGGTTGCAGCCCCCACTTGCAAAGTGGTGACCCTGACAGGCGAGGGAGGCAAACTGAAGCGAAACCTAATGCTGGTGAGGTGGCGAGACTTTGAGTTGGTGCCTGACTCACTCTGGAAGGCTCTGTTCCAATGGTATGGGGGTGCTCCTGCCCTGCCTAGACAGGTGTGTGTGTGTTTGTGTGTCATGAAGTTTTGTTTATGAACTTTAAAGTGACTGAAAACTGTTTCCTTTGGTAAAATGGAGTCTCATTGGTTGTGATTAATGGAACTGTCACAAGTGTTGGAATTGCCAGAATAGGTATCAGAAACATAAGAATCTTTTTTCTCGGTACAGTGCCTATTCGTGTGATTTATAAAAAAAATCCATGGAGCATAGTCTGCCTTGAGAAGCTAATATTTCTGCAGCTACTCAAGAAATTTGTTTCATTTTATGGAATGCTACAACTTATTACTGTGTTTGCAGTAGCCTGACTCTTATCCCCATCCTGAACCAGTTGAATTTAGTCCACAACCTCCCAAGACCATTTTAATATTATTCTCTTATGTGCACATAGGTCTTCCAAATAGTGCTTGTTTTGTCAGGTTTCCCCACCAAACTCCTGTGTTCATTTTATGTTTCCCCTGTGTGCTACATATCTTGGCAATCTGCTCTTTGGTTTCATCACCTGAATATTATTTATTGAGGATTTAAGGTTCTGAAGCTCCTCATTGTGCATTTCTCCCTAGTATCTTGTTACTTCGTTGGTCTTAGGCCCAAATATGTTCTCAGCACCATTTTCTGCTCATAAACAAACTGGTGTTTTGATCATCATGATATATTGTAGGTGATACTTCCGAAGGACAGTGAGCAAGTGGAACTAGAGTTATATCCATTGAATCTTCGTTTGCTTCGGCACCAAGCTCAACCAGCCCGTGCTCCACAGACAACGTGGCCTGGCATTGTGGGAGGGTATGGACCTGCGCTAAGTAAGCCAAAATCTGATACATAAAATTTTGTGGGATCATAGATGTTCAGAAATTTATGTTTTCAACCTTACTGCAGACTTGAACAGTTGGAGGTTTAGGGGATAAGAAGTATAATTTGAAAGGAAATCTTAGTGTAATTATGAGGGGCTGCAGCTCCTAGTTCGCAGTCTTATGGCAACACCTGTGTATGTGTGTTGGCAAGTGACCCTGTGGTGTAGAGTATAGTTGGTGTAGATTTCTGTAAGTTTGCAGGCAATTTCTGGAGCATTATCTGGTCATACTGTGAAATTCAACATTGTTACTCATTATCATTATTATGCTGTTCATTGCAGGCACAACAGGCTATGCATATGTATCCAACTTACCAACACCACCAAAACGTTACTTAGCATATGTGGCTGCATTCAGTCGAATGGCAACAGTTAAGCAGGTGTATGATTTCTTATGTTCTCGTCTGAGGATTCGTCCAGAAGACATGAGACTGTGGCATTACCGAGACGAGGTCTGTTCAATAAATTAACGAACAGTGTTCGGATTTCAACTTTCTTTTTACATAAGTTAATTTTGTATTTGTGCATGCTGTCCTGTCACTTGCAACATCCCCATTGAAGTGTCAAGTCACTGGGATGTGACACACAGTTGCTGGGCCAATATTTCTCACCATTTCAATTGATTGTAGTGCCATCATCTTGAGGGTCAAGATGAAGACACTGGTTGTCATTCAATACAGTGGAGACCATATGCCCTGTGATAAAGTGTCACATCTAGTAATACTTGAATCTTCAACAACACTTCTGTGAGAATCTCGAACCCATCATCATGCTTAATGTAGGCTCTGCCACAGGTAAAGCAGTTAGTGAGTGGCTGTTACCATGGGGACACAGCTTCATGAAGGGTTTGTGGTAGACAGTCACAGAGACAGGTTTTACTCCAAGTACTTTGGTTTTCCTATATGAACTGTCATTCTACAAATGTTGTATACTTATATGGAGCTCATGCAGCATGGTACATTCTGAATGTCCAGGGGATTGTAGTTTGATTTTCACCAGAGCTCAGACAATTGTTTCTTCTCCAAAACATCCCCGATCATTTCTGGGGCATACCTAGGTTCCTGATTCGTGGGTAGTGGGGGCTCTTACCCTGGAAATAAAGTGGCCAAAGCAGTAAGGTGGCCCGTCACTGCTGTCTAGTGCTAAGTTTGAGGTTGTGTGGAGCAGAATCTCTGCTTGCCCAAATGCCTTCATGAAAGGTGAGGGACAGCTTTGTCTGTCTTTATGAAGGGGCTCCATCTCACCCCCTTATAAAATGAAGGTAAAATGTAAAAGATTTGAGGTTTGCTCCACAGTGTTGCTGAAGGATCAGAGTTTCTGGGATGTGACCATGTTTCATTGGGTGAGTAGTTTCTGATGATTTACAAGGGTTGTAGTGTATTCTTTTTGACCCTGAAACTGAAGGCACTGTGATCCTTCATACATTGGTTATTGCTGACACAATGACGAAGCCCATATCCAAGAAGGTTTGGCATCTTCATAGGAACAATGCTGAATGTATGAGACCTGTTACATAATCTTGAAAGGAGCATAAAAATAAATCAAAATCATTATATCCAATTGTCACAGTTAAAATTAAAGTGGTTACATTACCTTGCCTCTGAAAATATTATTCCTGATAGTAATGTCCGTACCAGTGGGCATGCAGAGGCAGCAATAGGTGGTAATCGTAATTGATGTCTGTAGAGCAACATGCTGCTGATAGAAGATGAAGAACCAACACTGGAGGAGCTTGGTGTTTTAGACGAAGATCAGCTGCTCATAGAAGTTCGAAATAAAGATCTCACTTGGCCAGAGGAGATGGGCTCACTTGCCATACCAATGCAGGAGAAACGCAAGCAGGGTAAGTAGATGGTGATAATATTGGCGATTTAAGATTGTTATTGTGGGTCAGTGACGATGGTGGTGATGACGGCAGTGATGATTCTGCTGACAGGTGATAACACTGTGTGGATGTTGGCTGTGTTCCTAGTGTTTCAGAGGAGCCTTCTAGTTTCGTCTTCAAGATTGAAGTAGTCCTTGATGTAACGAAGAAGAACTAGTTCCCAAACAGCCCTCCCCTTTTAACTTCCAAGATGGAGGCATCAAGTTTATCCAAAACATTGGCAACACAGCGTACATCCACATAATGTCAATACTTCGAAGGAGGTTCAGTGTTATAATGAGAATGTTACATCTTTTTAAGTAATGGCAGTTGTTCACAAAAAAAAAATTATACTTAGTTATTTGTAAGCCAAATTTTTTTTTCTCAGTTTCTCGCTGTTTAAAAATGCATGTTGGTTTAGAACTGGTGATTCAAAGGGGGTCAATGTACATTAGATATCAATGTACTTACTTTATTGCACCAACGAAAGGCACAGTATTAAATACAGGTAGATCTCAATATATGCCAGGGTTACGTTCCTGAAAAATGACACACCGATCAAAATCACGCAAATCAAACATAAACTTCCCATTTAAAACAGTGTCCTGGGGATTGAGGGATTGACAACCTCATCCTGAATCGTGTATGATTACACCACTGGTGGGTATATGGACAGGTAGAGCGTATGTATACTTTATGTATGGGGTGTACAGCATTATCACAAATTGTGTGTACTGTAAGCAAGGCTTACATTATGGCATGTGTCCACAATTCGTTCATCTTTTTCAAGTCGGCTTTATTGCTTCTAATTTCTCTTCAGTACCAATTGTCTTTTGCTGTTATTTCACTTGGATTGTACTAGGTGATGTAGATTTATGTTTCTCACTCATGTTGGTAAGAACAGCAAGTGTTGTTTAAGAGGAAACTAAATGAGTCATGTGATTATATCACCAACATAATCAATCCATACATGTGATTAGTAGCATAACAGTGACATTACTTTCTGGTAGCCTCCTACATATGAGTAGTGTGGCCACTGATCACCTATGGTGAGTCATGTTAAACCATCAGTTATCACGTAAATTCAAGAAGTGATGTAAATTTTCAAGTCACTTGAAAGCAAAATCATGCACAAGAAATCATGTAAAATGAGACCTTCCTGTATATGTTTATATTGAAGACATAGCTGTGACATGTTTCAGTACAAGTGGACCGTCTACAGGGAGCTCCCTGAAGATGGTCCATTTGTACTGAAACATGTCAGAGCTGTGTCTTTAATAAACATACATATTTAACCTTTAGATGTCTAATGTCAACTATAGTTGACGTACCGCACCGCTAACCTCCAAAGTTGCATTTTATATATTTATTCAACAAATATAGGTACCGAATATTTTAAACACGGTATATACTCTCCATTTTTTTTTCTATTCAAAATGCAGTTTGTTTCATAATTCTAACATATTTGGTTCATGTATTATTCACATTTTATATACAAGGCGTGCTAAAATTAAAAATATAATTTCGGCACCAAAAGGTTAATACTGTGCATGTGGTTGGTTCAGTAAATTGAGTACATTGGTCTAAAGAAATGAACAGAATGGACAGCTGTGAAGTACAATGGATGTGTTACACAATCAGGCATTGGCTTGCATTTGGTTTTCTTACAGTTGAGTAAGTATGTTGTGTTATTTGGCTATGTATGCTTTGTGTTCAGTCCTTTTGCACCAACCTGTGTTGTGTATAGTCTTCAAACCCTCACATGCCACCAGCCTCTGTGCACCATGTTCAGTGGGTGCATGATAAGGTAATTTAAATTTAAAAAATCTCTGTCCTGAGCAGTAGTTGGAATTTGAACCGCAGCAGTGTAATTCCTGCAGTCTCATTTTTTGTTATGCAGTTTCCATATACTTAAGGCATTGCATTTTACAGTTCATAAAATGCAGCAGCTACAAATATTTTTGCCAAATCATGAAACGGGAATAGCTGCAGGTGTAAATTGTGAAAAGAGTGGGAAGATGTGACATTTGAGGTCTTGCCAAGGAAGTGAGACCTGTGGAATGAGATACTGTTTGTAGGTGAGGGGTGCCAGACATGCAGAAAGATCTTGGTGGCTTCGTCTTCAAAAGCCAGGCAGTGCAGGACAACTTGGCCTTTGAAGTTGAAGACAGTATGTTCCTTAAAAATGTTGGTTACCACTCACCTCACAACACGGCATTACATCCCAAAAAACTTCTAACCTCTGAGTAGGAGGACATGTTCACTGTGGTGCAGCAAGAATCATTCTGTAGTTGCTGGTATGTCACATATGCATCATGTCTTGGCAGCCTTGCAAGGTCACAAGAAAACATGGTTGCCATGTTGTGAAGGTGGAGCTAATAGATGCATGAAGAATCTGGATAAAGCAAGGAGTTTCAAGGAGAACTCAGAAAACCTGTGAGCTGGGATAGCTCAGTGAGTATAGTGATAGGTTATTGGCTGTATGTCCAGTGAAACATGTAGTTTGATTCTTATCACGGACAAGATATTTTCATTCTTCTGAAAAGTGTTCAATCTTTTGGGTTGTCATGCTGTGTTATTGGCCAAGTATTGTCCAGCATTTTGAAGGAATGTAATACATTCATCTGCAGGGTCTAGCAATTCCTGGAATATAGCCATGTGGAAAGATTGGGTGTGTTGTATAGTTGTGGGCAGGGAAAGGACAGAGCAGGTGGCAAGCCATTTGGTATGGAAGTGATCTTCACACAGGGTGGGGTCTTGGTGTAACAGCTAAGGTCAGTGTACAGTGAAGCTGCGTTGACTGTGGAGCAGGTAGAAGTGGCAGTGGAAGGAGAGAAGATGAAGGTACTATGTCTCTTTGAAATGTCAGGATATGCAGAGTGCTGTACTGCTGTAGAACTGAGTCTTCAGCAGCACCACTGTGAGAACCTCATAGACCTATCTAACAATTTGTAAATCTTGTTAGCTTCTGAATAAAGTATATTTTGCAAGTTCTTGTCAGAACTTTATTTATGAGTATAGCAAAATTACTTTAGTCTGTCATCTGGTAACGTGGAAATCTTGATAATCTGGCATTTGAGGAGAGAAGTCTCAAGACCATAAGGTTTGCTTTTAACTGGAAGATAGCTTCGTCAGTGACACTGGCAAATCTCAGGAATTCAATAAAATGGTTTTATTCCATCTTAGCAAAACTATAATACATTAGTTTCTTGGCTGCATGTTTCATGAAACATACAGCCAAGAAACTAATGTATTATAGTTGTGCTAAGACAGAATAAAACCATTTTATTGAATATTAGATACACAATGGGATGGCTGCTATTAAAATATTACCTAGTGAAACTAAATCCATCAATTTATATGAGAGCTCGAGACCAAAGTTCATGAAGAGCTGTGCGAGCATTTACTTTAACCAACAGCATCTTGCTAAGAAAATATTTCCAAATTGTGCCAAAATAAAGACTCTGTATACTTCTCCAGCCACGTACATTACTAAAAAGAAGGTACAAACAGGCCATATGAAATATGAAATTAAATTCCTATACATGAAAAAGAAACATGTAACCAAGAAACTAATGTATTATAGTTGTGCTAAGACAGAATAAAACCATTTTATTGAATATTAGATACACAATGGGATGGCTCCTAGTAAAAAAAAAAATCTCATGGACATATTCAAAAAGCCCTCTAAGAGTGTCTGCACATGAACCATTGTGGTGTGTCCTGAACCATTGTGGCATGTCCTGACCCCTAGTGGTGTGTCCTGAACCATTGTGGTGTGTCCTGAACCATTGTGGCATGTCCTGACCCCTTGTGGTGTGTCCTGAACCATTGTGGTGTGTCGTGACCCCTTGTGGTGTGTCGTGACCCCTTGTGTGTCCTGAACCATTGTGGTGTGTCGTGACCCCTTGTGGTGTGTCCTGAACCATTGTGGTGTGTCCTGACCCCTTGTGGTGTGTCCTGAACCATTGTGGTGTGTCCTGCACCATTGTGGTGTGTCCTGAACCATTGTGGCATGTCCTGACCCCTAGTGGTGTGTCCTGAACCATTGTGGTGTGTCCTGACCCCTTGTCTCCTGCTTCATCAACTTCCTCAGCTATGAAGACTCCAGAAAACAGAAGAGGACCCTGATGGCCCCAAAGTTGCAGATGGAAAACTTATCATAACGGAATAATCCAAACCCTTGTTTTATGCCTTCTTTCTATAATGCCCCTTGATAATTTACACCACTTCATAATTTGCACTCATTTTTGGCTTAATGCTTTTCGCTTGTTTATTAACATTTATTTATGTTCATTATTTCTTATGGCAATATCACTTTTGATTTACGCCTTTTTGACTTACGCCTACTTTTTCAGGAATGCAACTAGGGTGTAAAACAAGGCTGGGTGTGCTTTGCTGATGTAGCCCAACAATAGTTAGTGACACAACCTTACCTGTAAGAACTTTGGTCAATACCATATGATATTTCAGCACATGTGCGGCCCGGTGGGTGCCACATTAAGGGAATTTTACTCTTAATAATATTAAAATGTTGCTTGTAACCAGTGCCATTTGTTTGCAGTTCCTACAGAAAAGGGGGCTACTGGCCTCAACAATTTGGGCAACACGTGCTTCATGAACGCAGCTCTGCAGTGTGTGAGCAACACGCGTGCTCTAACACAGTACTTCACAGGCAACATGCACCTGTATGAAATGAATCGCAATAACCCACTAGGAATGAAAGGACATATCGCCAAACGGTATGGTGATCTCATACAAGATATATGGAGTGGCACTGCCAAGACTATAGCCCCATTAAAACTGAGGGTAAGACACAGTCGTTGTTGCTTTGGGGTACATGGTTATATAATTGTGCGCGTGGTTCAGAAGAATGTTATGTACATACTAATCACTGCTTTTGAACAGTGAAACGCCTGTTGTAAGGTGTCTTTGGGGAGCCATGGATTTGACCACTGAAGTGAATGAAGTCTGTAACAGAGGAAATTTAATTTTGGGTGGGAATACATTTGGGTATCTGCTGTTTGAGGTTAAGAAGCTTGAGTTTGTTTGTCTAGTAACATATTTTGAACAAACATTTTGTACCTTTTGCTTTTATATAGTTTTTAAGTAATTAAAAATGGTGAAAACATTATAAATGTTAAATGTGTAATGCCATACCAGTACAGCATTTAAGATTTACAACAAGAATCATATACCAGTATAGTGCCTAACCTGCAAGATAGAAAATCATGGCTTACTGGTGTGGCATTTGGAGGTTTACATATGAAAAAATAATACACATATATGTCGCTTGGCACAGTTCTGTTTTGAACAGCAGTTGGCAGTACTGTTTGCAGCAGAAATCATACTGGTATGGCGCATGGCTGTGAGCAGCAGCTGTGGCAGTTCTCCCAGAAGTGCTGGAGATTCCATTATTTCCTCATGTTATAGGTTTATATTTGAGGACAGTTTGCACAGTATCATTCATGTTGCTATTGTTCAGCATAGTGATCAAGTAGCAGTTTCAAGTGAAAGAGATTTTCCGTTTTCTTGTTGCAGTGGACAATAGGAAAATATGCGCCTAGATTCAATGGTTTCCAGCAGCATGATTCACAAGAGCTTCTTGCATTTCTTTTGGATGGTTTACACGAGGACTTGAACAGAGTTCATGACAAACCGTACGTTGAACTGAAGGACAGCGACGGCCGACCGGATGTCATTGTTGCACAGGAGGTGAGTGCCTAATCCTCATGTCGTCTGAGTTTTGTAAGTAATTCAGAACTAAAATCTATTATGTAACATGAACCAAGAAATGCACACTTTTCAAATTAACGTTTTAATTCAATTCATCGTGTCATCTACATGTTTTGTACATCATGTGTTAATCATCAGACCATTTGTACATTCAGTTCTGCATGGTGTATTTTTCATGCTTTTATGTAAGCAGTCTAACAGGTGGAAGGGCGTGCTCGATCGAGCGTTTGTTGGTGCACGTTACATAATTGTATCACAATGCACGCTACAAAAAACATAAAACTAAAGTCTACTTAGGTGTTTGGGAGGGAAACAAGTGTCTTGAACACACACAGGAACTGTTATCAACAAGCACAACGTATATCTCGTACTGTTTCAGCTATTTTTAAAGACTAGTTTTGGCTGCAAATGCACACAATGAAGTTATATTCTGAGTTAAAAAAATATTTTAGTACCAGTATGTGTTGCTCTTCATTAAAATGCAGCTTAAAGCGCTGTACAGCAGTAAACACGCTGAATAACTGAATGTATGAGAATTGTAATGTTGTTGAATTTTTGTTTGTGTCTTTTGTTACTTTGGTATTATATCAGAGTGAAGAGATTTTAATGTTTGTGCTGTTGAACTGTTTTGGAGTCTTATGACTTTGTTTTGTTTAGCGTTGTTGCTATTTCAGATTCTGATCCATAGCACATACTAATGGTTCAGTTATGTACTATGCTGCAGCACACACTAATAGTTCGGTTATGCACTATGCTACAGACAGATGTAATATTGGGTGTTTTATCTGTGTTGTGCACTGCGAGTGTTTCTATACACAGATGCTGAAACTAACTGTGAGCAACAGGTGTCGCAGTACCAGCAATGTAGTGTATTAGCTGAGAGCATGTGTTAAACTAATTGAGTATTGCACAGCACAGTGCAAAAGTGTACTATACAGAAATTGGGTTTTGATTTTCTGTTCTCATAGTTTTTGACTTCTTTACTATTTTCCTGCTTTTTTTTTTATGTAGGCATGGGAGAATCATATTCTTCGCAACAAGTCCATCATAGTGGATCTCTTTCATGGTCAGCTGAAGTCCAAAGTAACGTGCAAAGTGTGTGGACATGAAAGCGTCCGCTTTGATCCCTTTAACTATTTGTCTTTACCACTGCCTATGGAGAGCTATGTACCTGTGCAGGTTGTAGGTATGGCAGTATTTCAGTTTCTTTACATTTTTTTATTTAAGTATGTTACTCCACCCTTTGGCATCTAATGTCAGATATACCAGTCGTGCAGTGTTATGCTTAAAATGCTGAATGTAGCGTGTAGGCCGTGGACTGTTATGGCTCTCATTATGCTGCCTCCATTTAAATTCCGGTGTGTTGCACATCACACCAGGCATATAATTATGGTGCCAGAGGGTGAACACTGGCACTTGCTAAGACCACATAGTGTCAGTAGTAAATGAATGAGTGTGGAGCATTGGTGGAATGATATGAACAGGGGAAAACCAAAATACCCTGAGAAAAAGCAGTCCTGTTTCCACTTTATCCACTTTGAGTCTGGTCTGGGAATGAACCCAAGCCTCTGAGGTGAGAGGGTAGCTACTAACCGCCTCAGTTTACAGTATGACAGAGCAAGTTTTATAAAGTCATTGCATTAACTGGTGGTATTACTTCACATAGTCTTGAGTAAATTTTGTGCAAGTTGCCCAACCAGCATATCACTTTGCAAGTGCACCCACATATTGGTTGTGAATTTTAGTTTTTGTACAGACTTCCAACCAATGTAATGATGACAAAGCCCTTGATACTGGTGGTTTGGTAGCAGGTACTGTACAGTCTTGTGATCTGTGGCGGCAAATACAAGAACAACCAATGAAGCACACACCAAACACCTAAAACACCACACTCATTTATAGTATGCAACAGCACAGTTGCAATTTAATAATGTTTCCTGACAGTTATCAGGTTGGATGGGTCAGTTCCTGTAAAGTATGGACTGAGGCTTAATATGGATGAGAAATACAGCAGTGTGAAGAATGCGCTGTCGTGTCTGTGTGGCATTCCGGCCCATCTTCTGAGACTGGCTGAGGTCTCAGCAGCCCAAATCAAGGTACATGTTCCTGAAGTTCTGTGTGGCCACATGTCAGCTATCTGCAGTTGGCAGTCCTTTACATGCAGGATGGCTGTGTCCAACGAATCAGGATAAAACCATGTGACTGGCGAGTCGGCTTCTACCACTGTCATGCTATTATGCAGATCACTCTTAGCTTTCATGCTTTATGTATGATATTCTCATTCAATCATTTAATCTGTTCTATGCTTCCCAAAATTGTGTGTTTTATAAATAATAAACTTTTATGTCTGTATGCTTTTTAATGTAATTTTGTGTCTTTATTGCTGATACAAGTTCTTGGACCTGTTAATTGGAAGTGTTTCTGACTGAAAATTGTGCTGCAAAGTATGCTGTTTCAGATGTATTGTATTGTGTTAGGTTGGCGATAGATGGCTTAGAGTTTCTTTTTATAGGGGCCATCCCATTGTGTAGTAGTAAATATATGTATAAAGGTAAAGGTAAAGTTATCCTGTTACAGGCCCGGTGTGGCCCAGAGGGTGGGTAGAGGTATAGCTGTACTCTTCCATGACCGCAGCACTAGAAGGGGGTGAGTGGTCAGCAGCATGCCCCGGCTGCACTTTACCCCCGGGAAAGATCCGGTACCCATTTTACAGGAGGCTGGGTGGGCCCCAGGGCCGGTCTGGACGGGCGCAAAATATACATATATTACCGTCTAAAACACAACATATGTACATCAACACAGTGATGAAATATCGGTTACATCAGGGCCACATGTTTCAGCTGTAAAACGGCCATCATCAGGCCAATGCAGAACATATACAAGGTACAATATAAGTGTGCAGTCTATGGGATCCCAAACATAAAATTTGATGTAATAATTCGAGGAAACACCAGTAGAGCACACACTTCCTCATAACTACACACCCTCTCATGTGTCTGTCAGTCATTCTTCATGATTGCACACTCACACACACAGGACACACCTGACCATATACAATGTAAGTAACATTAC
>Ga0123352_10012259_pt1 | contig 13546 bp, 9 predicted proteins | sample TergutLab28metaG_FD_89700 | JGI IMG/M metagenome (GOLD analysis project Ga0123352, IMG submission 89700) | Labiotermes labralis P1 segment gut microbial communities from Petit-Saut dam, French Guiana - Lab288 P1 | ecosystem: Host-associated > Arthropoda: Insects > Digestive system > Gut ...
ACACATGCAGTAACATACGTCTTGTTCTCCTGAAGATGGGCATAATGATGCCCGAAACATGTTGAGAAATTGTTAAAAATAAACATCTAACTGTTGCATCTTGTTGGTTTTCTCTCTCACTCCTCAATAAAACATATTTAACAAAATGATGTCATGCAAACTGTGTATGTTACGGCATACAAAGCAACTGTTTGTTAACAACAATATTCATTCTTTGATGATCAGGAAGCGATGTTTTAAGCATTTTACATCCTAGGAAACTGGTTGGGGGTTTTGAGTTGGCATAATGAATTATAATTTTCCCCATTTAAAGTAATGGGAAGTAGGCTCACAGTTAGTGTATTCACCCAGAACATACAATTTTTGGGAATGGATTACTGACATTAAGTGGAGATGGCTGTACTTATATTTTCCCTCTTCATTACCATTCCACCAATGCTGCAGCCTAATAACTGATCATTTTGAAGTTACACAACTTTGGCACTTGACAGCTTCATTCAATAACACATATAAATAAGATGCATTTTAGTGTAGTGTTTCATGCCATCATTTGCAGCATTATTACTACCTGTTTATATACAAACATTGGCTAATAAGCTAGTTAGATAAGAAAGTCACATGCTAGTGCGTGATGATTTGGAAGTTCCAATCACACTAGTAATTCCTGCAGTAAATTGCTTACTTATTATGACAGAGCTTTGACAATTGTTCTGTTATTTATGACCATGGTGTTGCATCACATGATCCATTCCGTATATATAATTGTACTTCCTCAAATATTCACTATTTGAAGCTACAGGTATCAGTACCATGCTGATCATCATTTGGAGCACCTTTGACATGGGAAATATGATATACTCTAAAAAAGAATTTTTCATGGATACAGAAGATTTGGTGACTTTGGTTGAAGACTGTAGGTGGTTGAAGTTTGTTTTAACTTTGTGCTGGCAACTTTTTCCCTGCCAGGAAATTTGGCATTGTTTCTAAAGACAGTGTGTGCACCCATGCACATGTATGTATGTATGTGAGGGGGGCTCAGTAAGATGTATTTTGCAATCCTTGTGTCACCTTACACCTCCCTTTCCTCAAACATTTTTATAACATGTCAAACAGTTTCTGAATTTAACATTTTGTCAATGTTCGTTTCAGTGTATCGATGTATCCATGATGTTTGCAGAAGCTGTGAGGAGAACACACAATGGTGAATCTGTATCATACCTGTTCTCAAATGTTCCATATTAGAACACTTAACAGTGAGGCAGTTATGATATTTTTACACCTTCATGTACATCATTAATGAATATGCAACTTTGTACATGTAAACTGTAAAATTTTGAGTTAACAAAAGAATCTCAGCTGTATTTATTGCCTGTTTGATGTAATCTTTCCAATGCAAGATACTATGATATACACCAACAAATTTGTGGGTACGCATGAACAGGGGTAAGTCCGTAACTCACAGTATAGACATCTTAAATTAAAGAATTTTTCAGATTTACAAAATCAATACGTAATAGTCACGGGAACATTACCATTTCATGAGAGTATTTACAGATCTGGAACCCTGAATTTGGTGTGTATTTTAAATCTGAATTCATACATTTTTTTTACAATATGATTGTGCAAAGTGGACATATAAATGCAGTGTTCTTTTGTAACTGATTGTATTAATGTATGACACAGGCTTCTTTTCACATGAACTCGTGAATCAATTAAATCAGTAGTCCCATGTTAAAAGAAGGTGTATAGCTACAGATGTATTTGCCTTTATCACATGCAAGTTTGACATTACACAGAAGTCACATGTTTGGTACAAGTACATGCATAACTACTGTTCAGACCTGAAATAAATTGTGATAATACAGAAGAGTGTTCATATGAAAATATAGTTTTAATCCTGTGAAGTAAAACTTGTTATATATCATATAGTGCTAAATCAGATTCAATTTAAATGGTGTTGATATCTTCCATAAAATTTGAGATTGAAGCAGACATTATTAGTACAAAATATAACTGAAAAAAGAAATGCTATAACACAGATATAGGTGAAACTATCTGGTGCCAACAGATTTTGTACCATACAAGCCTCTCAACATCTTATTTGCATAAAGGTCATTGTTGTACACCTTCTGAGTTGTGTAATATTCATTCTCACCAAGGATTCTATAAATGGCTTCGGTGAATGTGTGTGTATTTGTTGCACCTTAACATCATTTTTACCAAATCCTTCCACCTTGTCATCTAGTGGGCCTTGTGTACATTGTTAATTGGCAGCTAATTGGAATGAACAGTGTAACTATAGTACAAGGGAAAGGATGTTTAATTGGCATAGGCATTTAGACTCTGACTACAACAGTGCATTTTGTTTGACAGCCTGCAGTGTTGCTACAGTCATGAACCCTTTCATTAACATTTATAAGTTTGCATTAAAATCGTCATGTGCCAGTAGAAAGATGTACTGTGTTTATGACTAATATGAAACCATACTTTATGCATGGCTGGCAGCAGTGCTGTATAGAATTAAATTACCAGAGGAAAATACAAGATAGCATATGCACCTCTCAGAACTGTAGGTTTATATCCTACCCAAATTCCTGAGTGCTTATGCATGATGTTTTTATAAATTTCAGGTTTACATGGTGGTGAAGATTTGTATTAAGTTTTCTGTGTGTAACCTGGCTGGAAATAAAAAAGATGTGCTTCCAGCTTAATGTACTGAAAAGTACAGTAACACACTCCATTCTGCTTGTGGCCCATTTTAAAGCTTGGCCATTGTTCATGTTGAGTAATTTTATGTGAACGGATGGAGACATAAGGTGTTTATGAAGAAATTTTAAGTGAGATATGCACAGCACATTCTAAGCTGCATGTTATCACAGTTGTAAAGAGTCACTGTTCATCAGCGCAGATTAAAAACAAGTACAAGACTGTGATTCTTCCCATCTGTGCCCTTTTTTCAAATTACCAAAAATATTCTGAGTTTTAGTTGCACTCCACTTTGCCAGACAGTAAAAAAGTGATTTTATTATTATATAGATTGACTGTGTTGTATTTACATTGGTTAATTGTAATTTTTTGTGTTGCTCATTTTACTCATATATATATATATATATATATATATATATAGTGGCTGAAAGGCATTATTTTCAATAACAGGGCATTAATTCAGTGTAATTTCCACTTCATACATTAATACATTATTTTTCCAGAAATATAATCACAGTATTATGCAAATATAAGGTTACTGTTTTCTACCCTAACATGCCAGTAGTAACCAGTAATGACTGAACTACCCTGGCAGGGCACTTGTGACTGACAATAATCTTTACCACCAAAATGTGTAGTTAACCTAAAAGTTTAAGTTCCTAACTCTGTGATGAGCCAAATGCTGTGTCACAGATGCAACCTCTAATTTAAGGCCCCAGAATGTGATAATGTGCTGCCTGGTCAGGGCTATCACATGGTAACAGATTAATATGAAGTCATCAGGGAATGACAATGAGCAGTGTACATCTAAGCAAAACTTTACAAGAGACCTGCTCCAGTGCTATATCATCCACCATGAATCTCACATGAAATCACCCCGAGTTACAGTATGACTAAAATCTGTACTCCATTCAGAAAAATACAGTAGTCAGATACTTAAATTTTGTATTACTGTATACAAAAATTTGGGGGCTGTTGATAACAATTATGTCATACTAAAAGATACTGCTGTATTTACCTGAATATAAGATGACCCTTATACACAGTCATCAGTTTTCAGGAACACACCTAAACAGAACATGTGTGATTCGATGGTGACCCCACCATTTTTCAGATGATTAATAAGGAAAAAAAAATTCAGAACTTGTATTCAGGTAAATACAGTATACTCATATAGTTCACTCTATAATCTTTGCGTGCAGAATGTATTCACACCTGTATTAAAGTTTGATGTATCTTCTTTTTATATATTAAATTACCAAATATCAGGCTGTAATGTCATCATTAGAGCACTGGCCTACTTTAATTGCGGCATTTTATACATTAGAGCTTACTGCTAGAATGATGGTTAATGTTCAGGATGATTAACAGACTACATGTAGCTGACAGTACAAAATATATAAAATATCCTGTGGTAGTGTATGTGGAAAGGTAATTTGTATATAATTTGGGATTTTTCTCCCTGCCTCCCCCCCCAACCCAACAAAGACTTAGGTTGCAGTAAGTTCATATTCCCTAAATAGAACTGTATAGGTTATGTTTTCATATAAACTACAACTTATATGTGAAAATGTTTATTAAATCTAAACATTATGAAGCACTTGTATGTAAAGAAGAGTCCAGATTATTGCAAGATGGAACTGTAGAATATGAAATAACCAAATAAAGTTCCCCCCCCCCCCTTTTTTTTTTTTAAACTGTTGCTGCACTTTAATTATACCACCCTAGGTGTGAATGTGTTTCCATGTATGTAGTCAAATTATTTACAGCATACCAAACCACCTTAAGGAAACAAGTTTGGATATGACCTCACCATACTGTGTATGTCCCTCCACTTCAAGTTCTGAACAAACTGATCTATTGTTATTAGTGACAGTGATACCATTGCAGGCCACCCCATCACACCAGTTGATGTCCTAAAGCTGGTAATAAGAAGGCTGGTAACAAACAAATATTGAACAAAAAAGCAAGAATAAAACTTCGCTTAAAGGTATAATAAAAAGCGGAATAGTACAAACAGTAAATTATGTAATTAAAATACACATAAATAAAAACACAAACTAAACAAATACCTCCTGCAATTATACATTTTTAGCCCAGACAATAAAAACCTTGCACAGCACCAAACAAGAAAAAAATGATTTCAACCCAACTATTTTGCCCCTTTTTAATAACACAAACAAACCAACAATGGCACAAATAAAACAACAACAAAAATAATTAAAACAAAAAAACAAGGCAGTAAGTAATCACCAAACATATACTCAAATAAAAAACATACAATAACCAACAAACTAACTTGTGAGGTAAGAGCATCTAGTGCCTCTAATTTATGGTGTCCTGATGCACACATTTTTTATACTACAACTGCTATTTTAAAAATATGCAACTTGTGTTAAGATATATTTTATCTGTGGAATGTGAAACTTGTTTTGACTGGCTGGTCCCTGAAATGGACACACATTTTATATCACATTTAGATGAACATCATGCTAAGGGGGTTAGGTAAAGAAACCCCGAAAATTACTTACTAAAGGTTAAGAGATGTGAATGGTTCATGAAAAGTAGGGATGCATTAGACATGTGAAATCTGGTAAAATATTTTTGAAAATCAGTATTCAAAAACATGGTGAGATGTGAAACTTTAAGAATATATTTGACAAATCTAATTTACATGTCTCCAATTAATAGGTTCCTCACTAATGATTGATGTATAACACTGCTACTACATGTGTAAGAAAATAAAACTATGCACTACAAAGTAGGCTGTGGGTTGTGCTCACAACATTTCATGTAGCACCAGCTTTAACTTAAAAAAAAATTACATTTTGCTCACATTGTACTCATATTTCATACAGTTCTCAGAATAAACCAATTATTTCCATATCCAACATCAACTTTTAGGAGACAGATTTAACTGCCAATAGCATCTCTTGGGGGGGCATGAGTTTTTCCTGGCTTACTGTGGACATTTACATGGGTCATTTCAAAAGTTATGCACACTTTATGTTTTCTCTTTTAAAATGAATTGATTTTACAAAATACATTTACAGGCCTTCATTGTGCTTTATCACAGCAGTCCAATGTTTGGGCAAGTCTTGTACTCCTGTCAGGATGCCTTCATTGTTGATGCATCTGATTACTTGGGTCACCTCATTAGACACCTCCTCAATGCTTCTGAAGCATTTCCCATGGAGTGGTTTCTTCAATTTTGGGAACAAGTCAAAGTCTGGTGGGCCCATGTCAGGACTGTACGGCAGGTGGGGAAGCACTAACCATCCATACTTTTCCAAAATTTCCGATGCTGCACCTGTGGCATGAGGACACCAGCTGCGAACATGGCAGGCCTTTTTTTGGCGAATCTTTGGACGCAAAACATCTTGCAGTAACTTTGTGTAGTATGCTGCCATTACAGTGGACCCCAGAGGCACTCTGTCTGTTGCTATCACTCCATTTTTGTCATAAGCCATAATCATCATAAGCTTAACTTTTGATTGTTGGCGGTGACATTTTTTCAGGTGAAGAGAAGATGCATGCTTCCACTGACAACTGAGATTTCAGTTGTGGTTCAACATCTCGTATCCATGTTTCATCTATGGCAACAATTCTGTTCAAAAACTGCTCACCTTCTGCCTTGTAGTGCTGCAGCAGTCTTCTGCAACCCTCCTGTGAGCTGCTTTCTGTTCTTCGCTCAGCTGATGCGGAACCCACTTTGCAGCGACTTTTCTCTTCTGCAATGTTTTGAGTCACGATTCTGAAACCAGAAGTGGTTGACATGTTTGCTTCATGTGCAATTTCTTCACATGATTTGCATCGATCTTCTTCCAACAGGGTGATGACGATAACCACAGATATGTTGTCCGTTGCTGTTACTGGCTGCCCGCTTCTTGGGTCGTCTTGGATGCTTACCTGACCTTCACGGAAACGAGATGCCACCCGTGACACCGTGCTATGATCCACTACACTATCCACACAAACTTCATGTAAAGCATTATGAATTTCAGTTGGATTTTTTCCTCGCAAAGTTTCAATTGTAATGTATGATCACTGGTCACTGCACGAGATCAGAATCCAGTCAGTTTCGTCTTCCATTTCAAGGCTCTGTTTTGCACAGGGACCACGTAGTCTGCCAATATGCACACAATGTTCTTTACTAAAATCTGGCCAACAACATCATCCTACTGGCTGCGCAAGCACAGTGTGCAGAACTTTTGAAATTAAATACGTAATTTGCTATCAAGTAATCACACAAGAGACCAGTACATGGTCTTGCAGAACAAAAAAGGTTCAATGGCTGCCACTTGTAGTGGAGAAGCACTGTTATATGTGAGGTTGGAACTAAATTTTTATATATTATTTAAATTTCATGCAAAGGTTAGGTACTTAGAACTCAAAAAATCATTCACTTTATATTTGAGATATGGGTTATATCAAATTTTACAGTCTGTGTTTCTGAAACAAAAACAGACAAAATATTACACCAAAGTTCATTTATAAAAAACACCCAACACTGAACATATTTGGCATGAAATGATTAAACTGTAGTGTATTACCACACTTCACTCCTTGACCCTTTCCATTGCTTTTAATCATGTATTGTGACTAGAATAACCTAATAGCTCATCATTATAAACTCCTCAGAAGTTAGATTTTTATCAATTTTAACCATTCTTAAATAAGTGCATAAAAATAACTAATACAATAAATAAATACTCAGAATCAAACTGTAATACTGAAATTCATCACATCTGACACATGGAAGTCCACTTGTCCAAATCCTTGCAGTTTCCTGGTTACTGTTTCTGGAAGTTTGGTGGCAATGCGACGTCAAAAACTACAGGAGGGTTTCTTGGATAGTAATTTATGTCACAGGTTGATGCATTTATGTAGATAATTTTTCCATCAGAAGATATCCCATATCCTAGAAACATAATGCACATTCCTGGAAGGCATGGATGTGTATCACATGTCTGCAGCTATGCTAAGTCTCATGTACATGTCTGGTTTATGGAGAAGCCTCTACTGTTCTCATACTTCCATAATTCATAATTAACTCACATAATTTGTGCCTAGTAACTGTAATGTCTCATACTTTCAAAGGCATTAAATCTGGATGTATCTACAGTGTACAGTTTATCTGAAAGTAACAGCAATTCACATTCCCCTGTCCAACTTATACAGCATATCCACTCTCTCCAACATACACATCAGTCATTTTCTTTCCATCCTGCAGCTCTTCATCAGCATATACCTCTCCCTTTCCAGACATAAAACCATAAGAGCAATAATTAGTTTTAAAAATTGTGAGAGTACAGCTGAACCAGATTTTGTATGGTACAATATGTAGGTAGCTACCAAGTGTTGCATATGCACAGATATGACTTTTATTATTACACAAATATGACTGAAAATTGGCAAAGGAATTACACTGCAACACAGGACACTGGTCACAGTACTTACCTTTTCTGAGTGAAACTGATGTGCAAAGCCATAAACAAGGTGGGCCTGCTCATACTATGGGATACCAAAGCACATGGATGACCAACCCCAACTGTTCCATGGCACATTACAGTAGGTATGAGGATCATTACCCCTGGCACAAGCTCCCATCTATTACAGAGGACTGAGAGACACCAGACCCTTACTGCAAAGTTTACTGAATCCTTTAAAAGTACAGTATCTAGGCACAAACAATTAATTTTACATTCCACAAACTAAGATGGGTGTACATAAGGTGTAGGATGCATCTCCTACAGTCTCTGCAAGTCAGTTGTCTACCTTACTTTCCCATGGTGTAGCATATTTTCACTAAAGAATCTCTTAAACCCACACTACAGCAGAATAACTTTAATCACTATTGCAGTAATTGCTGGCCGAACAGAACCTGTCCAGAGGCTCAAAGGTAGCAACCCTACCACCAGGCTGAACAACTATTACATCAATCCTGCGTTAATTGCTGGCACAAGTCAGAACCACTTTTTGGCTAGCAACAAAATGGTATAACGTTGACTGGCATGAAGGTGTAACATACACAGGATTTGACTTTAGTTTTTAAAATAAACCAATGCCCAAGCAAATTCTGAACAGTGTCATCATAAGATTCTCAACGCACAGTTAAGTGCGAATATTAAATAGCTACCATTCACAATCCAAAAGACAAAAGAAGTTAGAGAAGACCTCAAGAAAAATGGAATGATTCTGTTTCATGGTATCTGTAATTGTCTACACAAGTCTTATGATGAAAAGATGATGATAAGAACTCACCTTCATGGATATGTCCAAAAACATGATACTTTGGCTGAACTCGCTGTTGGACAGTTGTTAGGAGCTCGACACAACCTGCCCTGACACCTGTACAACACAGATCCCCATGTCCTACAGGTGGCGTATGAGTCACTAAAATGTCTGTGTCATCAGGAATTTTGTTCCATTTCCACAAGCATTCTTCACCTCGTGGGATATTAAAAGCCCATTTCCAGTATTCTGGTTGCCTAACACCACAGTAACTGTATCAGAATACAATTTGTGCCTTGGCATATTACACAGCTTTCTACATCTGGTTTCATTTATATATACGTAACGTTCAAAATATGTCCTTATAAAATTCTGGATTATAACTGAAATACCATCACTTTATTTCTGTATCTTTAGAGCCACTAAAGGTTATACTGAAATATTCTTATTTCGGAGCACAAGTCATCCAAAGACATTAAAAAAAAAATGAAACCAGGAAGATATACTCTAATTTCAAGCACTGTATATTCCAAATGCATTCTTTGCAAATTTACAAACCACACTTGCTTTTATGTTCTCTTACTGCTCACAAAAAATGGTCTGAACACAACAAAAAGTGATTTTTTTCATAACATCATTAAACATGTAATTACATTATATATCCTGTACCATGCAAGTTAGTTCAAGCAGTAAAGTGTTTGATTTATATTTGAGAGGTTCACAGTTCAAACATATCCAGCACACTGTTGATCCTAATGTTCTCCTGGGGTTTTGCTCACTGCCTTCAGGCCAATGCCAGTATAGTATCTTAAGCTGTGCCACAAACATAATTTCCTACTCATTATTCACAGTTAATTGGATTATTATGGTCTGAGTTACCAACAGTGTCTTTAAAATGTTAAAAATACATAAATAAATGAATAACCAAGGTAACAAGCTGCCAACTTAGTGAATTTTTCCTCGTGCTATTTTCACAAGTATTTCTTGCATTAAATGTTGTTGATATGTCCCACTTTCACCACTAGAAATGGCTTCATATAAGTTACTTAACATATGAGATCAGGTGCACAGTAAAACTCTGCTATTTCTCCCCAACAGAAAAAATAAAAGTGAGCAGAAAGAATCTTTTCGCAAGGTAATTCATCCCATTGCATTTGAAATACTAAGATAAAAACCAAACACAGTCTGTCAAACAACAACATCTACCAGTATTTTTAACATGATTTATCCCACTGTGTTTCACATACTAAGGTAAAAGCCCACTAAATATGGTCTGTCAAACACAACATTATGTTGGATGGACTGTAGTTGGTTTTCATCTTGGAAAAAATCTTGGTTCAATAAATACTAATATATATATATATATTGCACAGTTTTAAAACGTCTGGCGATACCTTCCAACTTCCATAAATACTAATGCAGGAAGATAAAAAACCCACCATACGGTGACAACAGTGCATTCGTTGTGCATTGTTTTCCATCATCTTGAAAAATATAAAAAATGAATGATGAATATTTGAGGGCATACAAGAGCATTATAACTACCATGTTGATCTGCACTATTATTAATAAGGTGTTTATGCAGTGTGCTCATTGCCAGTGTTGACATATTTAACATTATTTCATAGTCTTTACCAAACATATTACTAGGGTGAACAAACTGAGGAACATGAGATATGGGATATGAGGTATGCAAGAGTTTGCAGAAATGTACATAAAACTGTCGACTGGAAAACCCAAACAGAAGTGGCCACCTGGAAAATCAAGGTAAAGATGGAAGAATATTAAAATGTGCCTTAATAAGAGGGTGTGGCAATGTGCACTAAATTCATATGGTACACTAAAGCATACAATGTTGCACTTTTATGAACAAAGTCCACGTGCTTCACATGATAGGTGGGTCCGTCACCACAGTGTGGCACGTCCTCAAGTTATGGACAGAGGAATGACCTCCAATAAGAAGGTTAGCTGCAAGTACATTGAATTAGGATTCAGAGACAGCTGCCAAGGCATGGTCCTCCAGCTTGGGGGTTGGGTGAAGTGCTAACAACTTGGCTAGCTGAGGACCTATTAGCTTATCAAGAACTCTGATCCACGGAGTTAGTTAATCCTTAACCCTCAGTTGCCACATAAATATCTGAATTTCTTGACTGACTAAATGACTACAGTAAAAGCTGGTTTATCCAGCTCTGGATAATTCAGAAAGCTTCATTAACAGGAAGTTTACAGAAGCCCATTACACTTAACTATTCCATATACCAGCAGCACTTAGCAATGTTTTTGACAGTTCAAAAACCAGAAGTTGATAAAGAAAGACTATCTGACTGTCAAATTTACAGCACCAAACAGTTGAAATAGCAACAGCAATATGTGTGTCTTGTTGGATTTTGGACTACATACACACCATGTTACATTAAACAGTGATGAATACAGCAAAGAAAGTGTGAAAGGGAAAACAGGTAAGTATATTAAGTGACAAATTACATGGTCAGGTCTGTCCATGAGGTAGTTAGGTACACTAAAAATACATACCGTATATTCTCGAATCTAATCCGCACTAGTTTTTGCCGATTTCTTAAACGAAAAAGAAGTTTGTTTGCAGTTCTAATCCGCACCTTTCCTTCAACCACTTTCAGAAGTTGTGAGGTGGGTGTCGGCTGCATGGAAAACCATCCCAGAGAGCATTATCGTCAGATCTTTCAAGAAGTGTTGCATAAGCAATGCTTTGGACAGATCCGAAGATGACATTCTATGGGAGGACGATGGTGAAGATAAAGATGATAGTGACGAGTAACGATTCAGTTATGAGTGATGACGGCGAGTTTGATGAATAAAAAATTATAAATATTAAATTATTGTATTGTATTGTTCTTACGGCACATACAGTGGCTCTATCATTTTTCCAAAATCCAGCTCATGACTGCAAATCTAATCCGTACACGATTCTAATCCGCATCCGATTTTGTAGCCCTCTGAAACTGTAAAAAGGGTGTGGATTACATTCGAGAATATATGGTATTAGTTCTAATGTTCTAATATCCAGAAAGCTGGGATATCTGGCAATCATTTGGTCCTGAATGAACCAGCTTCTATTGTACATGCGTCTCAAGGACATGGATTTAGGGGGTGACCTGTTCTGATGATACAATGGTGCTGACATTAACCACATTATTGATAAGTGCACATAACCTGTGATAATTAACTGCATCATGCTTGTGGGTTTGTGGTAATATCTAACAACAGACTACTACCATGCAAAGTGCAGTCAATAAAAATATTTTATGAAGTGTTATAAATGTTGCTTTACTAAGATCATATTCAAATCCCACAGAAACACTGCTCTATTTAAGAATCAGTGCTGCACATTTGTGAAATGTGCATTACATATGGAGCACAACAATTTGCAAAGTTTCTGTAGCTCCTCACTGTCATTTTCTGTGGGTGGTTTGTTATAAATAAGGTAGAGCTTCCCTGGAATGTAAGTAAACCTTGGTAAAGCAACTTTTAGTACAACCTGTATATGACACATGCAATTCAATTTTATTTACCAGGGAGTTCCATAAATTTTGAGCCCATGTAAAATAACTTCACTGTCTTCCAGATATATGCAGTTGGTCAGACAATCCTTGACATTGGGTGTTTGAACAGCTTCTGTAATACTGTCTTTAGGAAGACCCAGAGTTGGTATTTTGTCAACAAGACTGGGACCCGTATGGGGGGAACTATCACCTGGGCCCTGTCCAAATGGATGAGTGAAGGTTTTATCAAAACTCAATTCATGATTTCCTGCTATAACAATCTTATATTTGTGTGGTAATTTACCTGTAACATAGAATAAAAACTTCAGAAAGCTCAAGCAATATGTTTATAATACATATTTTTAAACAAAAGGCTATCAACATACTAAAAGAATTAAAACAATGTTTATCAGAATCATCAGCCTGATGCCACAGTCTTCAATGATACTTCAATGTTCCTTAATAAACAGGACAAACAGAATGAACCCACTTTCAATTTCCTCACAAATAAAAAACCAATTACTTTTATACTTGTGCATCTAACAAATGTGAGGAGGGAGCGACACTTTGGAACTAGAAATGAGATTTGGTAATAGAACTCATTAGTGACACTTTGGAACTAGAAATGAGATTTGGTAATAGAGCTCATTAAAAAAAGATACTTACACAATGGTAATATTTTCATAGAATGGAAACTAATACAATGGCTTGATTCACATATATTCACCAACACATGCACACTTTTTAAATGACACTATAAAACTTTAATTTGTTAAAATAGTTAAAATCTCTGACATGTTTCGGTTTATATTTAAACCATCTTCAGGAAGCTATTAGTTCATGCTAAACTAACTAAACTCCGTGGCCTTAGTCTGCACGCGAACTATACCGATAGAGCGGCCGCCGCCGTCGGCGAAGTTAGTGCCAACTGTTACTGTGACACAGTAAAGCAAGAGGAAGAGTAATACAACATCCGAACCCATCACAAACAAGGAACGACATGCTACCACAATGCCATCATAGCAACAAGTGATATAAGTAACTTTAGCATGAACTAATAGCTCCCTGAAGATGGTTTAAATATAAAC
>Ga0123352_10012261_pt1 | contig 13545 bp, 10 predicted proteins | sample TergutLab28metaG_FD_89700 | JGI IMG/M metagenome (GOLD analysis project Ga0123352, IMG submission 89700) | Labiotermes labralis P1 segment gut microbial communities from Petit-Saut dam, French Guiana - Lab288 P1 | ecosystem: Host-associated > Arthropoda: Insects > Digestive system > Gut ...
CACCACCCAACCTACCATGAGTGGCACAAAAAACACAGACAGCGACAAAGAGAGAACGAAAGAAGGAGGACGGCGGGGGGGGGGGGGGGTGGGGGGGTTAAGGCACACACAAAATCACTTAGTCAAAAAGTTCGTCATTCCACAATATTTAAAAACGAAACGACGTGCTCAAAACAACACAATAACTCTTAAAAGGATTCTGGACGGCAGTTTTAAAACCGTCTGTGTTTTCAACACACAAAAACAACAAGGTTAACCACTTTACTACACGCAGCGTTCTCAAAATCTTTTATAAGAAGTTTTATGGACCCCGCCCGACACTTTAAAATCAACGCCCTGTCCGACCCACTCACCATATCCATGTGGACACAAATCCAGTGTCCGTTCAGACGCCAATATTAACCCTTCCAAGGCTGAAGGAGAGAGAACAGAGAACTGGAGGACGTAAATGAGATACTACGTTTATTATGCGAGAAAAATGACATAAAATTGCTGGCTCTAAGCCTTAAGTTCGTCTAAATTATATTTAAAAATTAATTCCCCACTTAACAGAGAACACAGACGTCTCCATTACAAAGAACAAACGGTCAATGCTGTTCAAGGAAATAATCGCAGTTTAAAGCGACGTAAATAAACTGTGTAGGAAAGTACACACACACACACACACACACACACATATATATATATATATATATATATATTACCGTTAAGGAGGCGGTACATATAGTTACTACTGCACTTTAAAAAGTTAAAAACTAATAAACACGGCAGTAATTCAAAAAGAAGTCAGGTTCAAATTATGTACAAACGGCCGGTGTGCGTTAAGCTACACGGAGTTTTGTTGCTAACCTTGTCAGCCCACTCGCGAAACGAAAACATCGCAGTTGCAGATACGTCCTTCGGACGGACTGGAAGTCGAAACGTCACGGTAAGCCGAATATCCGTCCAACCTTAGCTTAGTACCGCCAACAGCCAAAATACGTTAGAATTTAACAGTGTGCACAACGGGACAAACTGTCCACATTCCCGCAAAAGTGCCCAATTTGTGAGTGGCACCTAGCTACAAATAAACATTTACTATCCACATGCACGCCCAACAACTTCACTGTATGGAATGCAGTTACAAACAGGCACCGGTGTTAGTATCGTCCCTAAGGCCTAACAGCCTGTGTTCAAATCTTGTGGTTGTGTTGTGAATTAACATTTAAACATTTCAACTCCTATCGGTTGCTGAGGATAATATTTGGAGCTTCAACATATGAACTCCCCACCAACTACAACCCAGGTAATAAACCCACTGATTATGAGATGCCATGGACATGTAGCACGCATGAGATATGAGAATTACTCATAAGTATTTAGTCGCAAAACATCAAGCGAATGAGAGCACATGGGGGAAGAATAAAGGAGAGTGGCCAACAAGACGCCTGACAATTTAACCCTCGAACAGAGAGACCCCGAAATCCACGGCAGAGACGGATGGGCACTCAGTGCCGATATGGACTGTTTATCAGGCAGTACACATACTTACCATTGTGCTTTGAAGGGTTCACATACATCTCCAATAGAGAGTATCAACAGTCCCAATACATTTCTCTGCTGAGTCATCTGACTAACGAAAAGCAATGGCTCTTCCAACAACAGTGATTAAAAATAAAGTATTACAAACACAACACTTCAAACCTTTTAAAGCCTAGCGGTTTCTTTAGGTACCACCAGGTTTAACATTCAACAATTCTACGTTCTGTCCCCACAGTGTATTTACGTGTTTCGTACGGATCTCAGAAAGACAGGGACTTTTGCTCTAAACAGCACCAACTGATTGGTTTTTATAGCCGTGGTGGGAAGTGTTTACTGCGCGGTACGGGCTGGATTCCTTCTATAAAGCAGATTGCGTTTAGGCTTTAAAAGGTTAATGTTTGTCATCCAATGTGACATGTTTCAGTTCAACGAACCATAATCAGGCATTACTGCACAAAGTTGAAACAACAAAAAAAATACAAATTTCTGAACAGTAATGCCTGATTGATGGTTCGTTGAACTGAAACAAATATTAAAGTGTTGTGTTTAGCTGCAACACTTCATTTGTATTCAGTGAAACACAACGGTATGAATCTGACTAAAACAGTAATGAGGTATCTTGCGGGGGCTGCACCATCTTCCGTCACTTGTCCTTACCAGACTGCCGTGTGCCATTATGTATGGACGGTGGTAAATGGGGAACATCCTGCACGTGCACCTCAACACAAGTCATAATCATGGAGCAGCAGCAGAGGGTGGAGTACACTCACGTGACTGACCATATGGTCATGCACTGCGTGCGTCTGCTTGCCACACTGGGGAAGTTCAAGGTACATCAGCAACACGACACGAAGAGAAACGCCTTATTTTTACGTTGTAAGGCTGCGCTGTGTCCTGGCTACTGTGATCCTCTTGTGTTCACAAAATGTTTATACCGCAGTAGATCTCACTGCTTGCCAGAATACGCAAACAGAAGAATTTAACCTGCTGTGTACAATCCTTACCGCGAACGTCACTGATGTTCGGAAATGAAAGGCACATTACCAGAGTCAGCTGTGTGCCAAGCGAAAGAGTGGTTACGGTTCACCCTGATTGTAAGCGCGCTGCCTCAGATCCTCAGGCAGATGACTCAAATTTGCTGTCGTCTAGGGTGCGACACCATGCAGTTTGGTAGCCTTATTAACGTTGCGGAAGCCAGCACGAAAGAAGCTGATCCCTCCAATACGTTGGTTCCTATACCCCAGAAGTCTGTATTTTCAAAGGAAATTTTTTGTCAATCTCCGAAGGGATGTTGTCAGCACTGAAAGAAAAGACGCACGTTACACAAACAGTATTAACCTTCCTACATTTGCACCGGTTAATTTTCATTATAGTTTGCAAAAAATGCAAAAGTTAAAACAAGGCCCTCAGGGATCCTGAAGGTTGAGGGTCTCATATTTCCAGACAATCGGCACATGAAGGTAGTAAGGCTGTTAGCCCTACGCACCGGCCGCCTTTACCGCCCCCCAGAAAATATTCCTGGCACTCATTCCTGTTCGAGGCTGAGTCGACCCCAGGGCCATAGTGCGGTCGATGGATAAAGTCAATGAAAAATTCCACTGACACCATCGTGAATCGAATCCACGACCTTCCGGCTTGTAGCACTGTACCTCAACTGACTGCGTCACTTCGTGCCCCCATTATTGTTTGAGCAGTGATAAAACTATGCACGTTTAAGATGGCTCTTACACTGACAGACTGCTCCAGTGCTACAGCGAAGTGTTCCGATTCCTAGGGTCAGGCGGTGAGAAATCGGGTGACATTTATGGCACAAAGATAGTTATTAAGAGTCTGAAAATGAAAGGAGTGGAAATTTAGGCTACATAACGGGGAACAACCCTGGTTTTTGAGTAGTGAATTCGAGCAGGCTACAATGGAGGAAATATGGCAAGCTGAAGGAATTTAATGGAAAAATCTTTTTACAAACGATTACGTCGAAGAAAGGACGCTGGGAGCATAACTGCAATGCACATAGTGAATGGAACTGATTCAGCATCGTGTTGCAACTGACGTAGCTGAGCTACCACGATACCAGTAAAGACGCCCGAGAACAAACATCATCAGTCGACGTATTTCATACATGATTTGTTTAACGAAGCTGCCAGCAAATCAGAATGGGGCACGCGGTGGCGCAGTTGGTTGACGCACAGCCAGAAGGTCGCGTTTTCGATAACCGATGGTGTCACTGGAATTTTTCATTGACATAATCCTTCCGGCCGCATTATGGCCCTCGGTTTGACACAGCCTCTAACAGAAATGAGTACCAGGAATACTTCCTGGGGGTAAAGGAGGCCGGTGCGTAGGGCTGACAATCTTACCATCTTCATGTGCCGTCTATCTTGAAATCTGGGAGCCTCAGCCTCGTTGAACCCTCAGGGCCTCTCCAGGCCTCTAATGGGATTTTTTTGCCTTCCCCCCAGCAAATCAGATTAGCAGGACTGAAATTTTCAAGCCTTCAGCGTCGATAGACTCCAATTGAAATGTGATGGCACACGGTGGCGCACGGGAGGGGAAGTGAAGGGAAAACTGGTAAATGGAGTGGGTAGCCAGTACCCTTCACACTACCTCGGAACATGGTGTATCCAGCATTACCATCTCTGATGCGCACAATTCGGCTGCCAGCAGTCGACTGAACTGCCGCCCCCGCCGATTTGAATGGACTCATCCGTTTCGCCGAAAGACGAAATCCGGTTTCTGCGCGTGCCATCACATTTCAACTTGCCTCTACCTGACGACACAGCGACACAGCACTTGAAACGTCAGCCACAAATCTCGCATCGCACGTGCAGAAATGCGTCACTGATTCGCGGTGCATTATGAATAGGAAATAATGCGGAAGGGAAATCCAGTGAATTAATTTCAAGTATTACTTCAGAATCTACTTGGAGTGATTGAGGAAAATAACGAATTATCCTGTGGCCAGTCGACATTCGGACTGGCCACCTTACGAATTCATGCCAGAAGCACCGCCGCTTCAGCCATGTCAGTTGAACGCCACAAACAACAGAAGTAAACTGCGGTGGAACTGAACAACATATTTCTATACGATAAAAATGTCGCAGGAAATAATAAATTACTCGTTACGATGCGAAAAAACGCGCTACTGCTGTACGGATCGGCGCAACGTCCGTCCGTCCGTCCGTCTAGATACAGTACGTGTCGCAACTGAGAAGTGGCTCAATCCTGTCAGTCGGTATTGCGGCCGATACTGTCGCATGTCAGCAGCAGTCAGCATCGTGTCAACCAGACAGGCGGTACAGTAACTGTCGGAAAGAAAGACACACAGAACTCAAAGGTGACGCCGCTGGAGATATCAAATGCTTGGGAAACATCAAATACAAATCGAAACTGAGGTCCATCATTCATGATAAATTTACAACCCCACCCCCCACTCCCTCCTCCCGCCACACACGAAACTGAAACATCATCGTATCAGGTCTATGGTGTATTTGTCTTAACACTTCGCAAGACGGTGGTTTATATATGCCACTGCACGCTTCTTTTTACCATGGCCCAATAGCCCCTAATGGCCCACGGCCTCCTCATTATCGAGGACTCATGATCACACTCAAACACACCACATTCGGTAGGACTCCTCTGGACAAGTGATCTGCCCGTCGCAGAGACCTCTACCTGACACAACACTCGAAAAAGACAGACATCCATGCTCCCCGCGGGATTCGAACTCACAATCCCAGCAAGCCAGCGGCCACAGACCCACGTCTCAGAACGTGCGGCCACTGAGATAGGCCCACTGCACCCTTAAACATTCAAAATCTCTCCATCCCCCCCCCCCAATGTATTTATGTGTTTGGCGCAATTCACACAATAAATGTCGATTACTTCCTTATACAGAATAAACCGGTTCGTTTTGTATCTGCAAGGGATATGTTTTCTGAAAGGTAGGAAATGAATGTTTGAATATTATTTCTATTCATTTCAAGCTTCAAAGTAGTTAAAAGACAGAATTCACACACCACTACGGTGAATGTTTTAGAGTTCCAGAAGAACCAGAGTGCCTTGAACAGCACCCTTCGCTTCTGTAAAGAAATCAGATATTTTTACACCCACAATTTTCAGTTAGTTCTGAAACGCTGCACTCGGCCTGCTGGCTCTCTCCTTACATTAATTGACCACACGTGTTAACTCCTCTCTCTCCGGACTGTGCTCAGGATGCTGCAGTCAGGCAACTCCATCTCACAAAGAAAAAAGCAACCTCGTCCACTGAAATTACATTTCTTACACAGAGAGGCCTTCTATCATAGCTACACGACTTCCATTTTACTGACTCGTTTATTTGTATTGCTAGTCGTATTGGTTCCTGTTTGTTTATTTTTGTAAATCTTTACGGGCAATTTTCATGATTTCACAGCCGCATGCTGTTGCAAGTCCAGAAATCTCTCACTGTCACTGCTTTCTGCATTCGCTACGGTCATGGTCTGGGTTTGGAACAGTTTAATGCAGTACTGAACAATCAGCAGGTACACATTAATCCCAATAAACACGAAGTTCGTCTACAATGCACTTTACTTACTGACTTACTTACTTACTTACGCCATACAGCTGAGTTCTTCTTGAGAAGCTAACCGGTTTTCTGCTATTCCCCGCATTTTATGGAACCCGAAGGTTCATTATCGCTTTCACAAGTGCCCGCCATCTGTCCCTATCCTTAGCCACCTCAATCCAGTCCATGCCCTCACATCTCATTTGCTGAAGATCCATCATATTATCAATCCTCCCATCTAAGCTTGGGTCTTCCAAGTGGTCTCTTTCCCTCAGTTTCCCCACCAAAACCCTGTATATGCCTCTCCTCTCCCCCATAGGCGCTACATGTCCCGCCCATCTCATTCTTCTCGATTTTATCACCCGGACAATATTGGGTGAGGAATACAGATCATTCAGCTCATCATTATGTAGTTTTCTCCACTCCCCTGTTACCTCGTCCCTCTTAGGCCCAAATAATCTCCTCAGCACCCTATTCTCAGGCACCCTCAGTCTATAATGCACACTGTACAAAAAATTCAGCTTTGGCGTCACAAAGAACACACTCTCCGCGACAAATACCCTACAAATACAGAAATAATCAGTGTTTATTGTTACACTCAAACACACTGTCTGGGGTCTGATGAAAACAACCAGTATGTTCATGTTCAGAGAGGCGGTTTACGTTGTAGCCGCTATGGTATTAGAATATTTCATGTATGTTCTTGCATTATTTTAAATACAGATATTGTCTGCCCCTACTAAACATCCTACAGCCGAGCCCATGGCCGAGCGGTCTAATGCGTGGGTCAGTGGCCGCTCGCCTGCTGGGATTGTGGGTTCGATTACCGCCGGGGGTACATACGTCTGTCTCTTCTGTGTGTTCCCGTGTGTCCTCAGGTAGAGCTCTGCGGCGAGCCGATCACTCGTCCAGAGAAGTCCTATCGAGTGTGGTGTGTCTTAAGTCCGATTTCGAAACCTCACCAATGAGAGGCCTAGGCCAACTAGGCGCCGTCGAGGTACAATAACAAAAAAATATCCTCCAAATACAGTCACTGGAGTAATGAAAGATGTACTTGGGCTGCGGTTGTGATGCAGCGAGCCATGAACCACAGTCCGCTAACCTGCTCTGATTATTAGTGCTAGGTGCATCTATACCAGTCGATGTTTTTATTACGCCATCATGACCAGAATTGCAGTTTTGGTCACACTGTGCTTGTAACTTCAAGGTAAAAAGAGGCAGTTTATATACTGCGAATCCATTATTAAAGTGTTCTGCTGTTGACTTTATCAGAAAGCATGACAGGCAAGGGTGTTGTGGAAAATTACGCATTAATGAGTTATGGCGTACAAGTTCACCAAGGGCAAACGTGCATGGAGGGGCAACAAGAGGGAAAGTTCAGTAACAGAATCAGTGTGTGCTAGAATGTGTAATATACAATCCAGTGAGATAAGTTATCCCTTTCCATCTTCACACCTTGAAATAACTGGCGGTATGAGTCGATTTAAGGAGAGGGTTTACTAGACAATTCCTGCATACTTAAGGCAATTACTAACCGTATCTATTGCTGTTCTAATCTCGAAAGAACACTGTCGTCGTAATCAGCGGCAAGTCTGCTGCTCCTGTAGGGCGACCCGCAACATCTGCGGTGAGTACCAGACCGTACGGCGTTACGACATTGGTGCCTAGCAGGGTTAAAGACCAGCTCACGGCACCACAGGAGTATTACCTACTGTAGACCTAAAAATATTACTCCTCTGTTCATGAAAAAGTCACAGTACAGCCAACTCCTTGTTTTGTGCCCGTTTTTACACCTTTTTTGCCCTAACGCCCCTTGTCAATTTACACCACATCTTAATTTGCGCTCTCTCCTTCATGGGTTCATGCCCTTTGACTGCCTGCGTTCTGTTACAGTAATTCCTTATTTCTGATGGGAATATAAGTTTATTTACGCCTTTTTCTTACGCCCACCTTCTGAGGGACGCAAGTATAGCGTACATCAAGGGCTGTGTGAACGAGCAGTTCAAACAAGACTTTGGCATGTGAAAGGTCTTTATTTCTTCATGATGTACTTGTAGCTCACCTGGCTCCGACGATGACCTGATCTCTGGATACGTCAAACAGAAGTTGTGAGAATGACGAAACTCCAGGGTCGACGAAGACGTCCGCTGTAGGCTGAAGGTCTGTAACAAACACAACGCCACCAAATTAGCACTAATCTCCTGTTCTGCAACAAACACAGCACCGACACATTAAAATCCATCTTTCAGTCTGTAAGAAAGTGAACACAATCAGATTAATACTAATCTTCAGACCTGTAACAAATACAACCCTGTCACTGAACAGTAAACATCTGGCATGTAACAAACGAAATATCGTCACTAATTAACGCCAATATTTTTATCTGCAGCGAACACACCAGTGTCAGTGATTGACACTAACTGCTGGTCTCCAATAAACTGTGCGCCATCAGATTAACACTCAACTCTTGAGCCGTGACAGCCGTAACTCTCTGTAATTAGCACTATTCTTGTGGCCTAGAAGAAACAGAAAGCCGCCACTAATTAACATCAAAGTTTGGGTCTTTGTGCCAATTCTGTAGCAATCGCAACGAAAAATTGCATAAATATACCCATTATCTTTGTCATTTATCTCTGTGAGTTAGTCGTCACGTAACAACTGCAATTACGAATTGCTCTGCGTATTTGGAGCGTAACTTACAGCAACGGAACGCCACTGCTGGTGAATGATCTTGTCGCGGTAGTGCTTGTCATTTCAAGCGCTGTTCGGCACCATTATACACTGGGTCAGTGGCCTACCGAGGGGGCGGTTCAACCCTCCCCCCCCCGAAATTCCGAAGGCCCCCCAAAATAGTGCCAAACTCAACCCGATTGTGAAAATGTTAAAAATTATTGAATTTAGGACGCCAACACCCCAAGATGTTCGGAAAAAAGGCAGTAAAATTCTAAAACTACTTAGGTACGCAATTGTTTTACATTAGCAATCACAAATTGGTTGTCATCATAAATAGCCTTAAAGTACCAAAAATTAAGGAAATTTTAATATATGAAATGAAATTTCTTGTACCAAATTACAGCTGCTTTCAGAACCCCTGACTAGGGGGCTACCGCCTCCAGATCCCCGTTCTCTCTGTCCTCAACTGAATTTGTTGAACTCCCACCCGAACAAAATTCCTGGGTACGCCACTGCACTGGGTTAAAGAAGTGACGGTATGTTTGAGGTGGGTTGGTCGAGTCCGGCCCGTAGGGCATAAGATCCTCCTAAGGTCTGAATGTACAACTGCGTTATGCCAACAGAAAACACCATTCACGGTTCACGAACCAGTCAAACCGGAACATCGGTAGATTTGGTTGCACATATAATTACCGTCTGTAGTATTTGGCCTAAATAATGATTATCACTTGCATGCGAACAAAGTGCACAGGCCGTGCAAATAATCACTTACAGGGATAACCCTGATAACGTAGCATGAAGTGCTAAGCACTTCACAAAGCGACAGCTACGTGCGCACACACAAACACACCCATTTCTACAGTGTTTCTTCTAATTGAACTCTGACTGGCGGTAAGAAAAACGTATATATAGCTACTCGTATATGTGTGCACTATACGTGTAAGATTCTGTTTGCTAACTCATGAAACTACCTTGCAACTACAATCACTTCATTAAATTTTAGTGGCAAATTTCTCTAAATTAAAAATGAAATCCCCCAGCAAGGAAGATTTGCGTCTGGTCTGTCCAACAATGAAACTACGACAAACTTAGCGCCATAATGCCAGCTGTTAGCCTCCTTGTGACAAAGCTTACCTGTTTGTTTAAGAACAATGAGCTCTGATTGGGCGTTCAACAGTGACGTATTCCAATTTCTGATAGAACAATCAGTTTTAAGAAATGTATACAAGATTCGGTCGGAGAACTATATGGGCACTGTGCTGTATAAACTTTGGCATCCCTGGGAGTATGATATTAAAACTGACCTTAAACTGATTTGGGAAGGAGTGGGGGAGTGGACTGGCTTCATCTGGCTCCGTCAAGATCTAGTGGTAGGATCCTCTGAACACGAAAAGCGATCTTTGTGGATTCCAGTAGATACTCAGGAAATGTAACATACCAGTATGCAGGTAGTTAAGCGTATTCACATAAGTACATTTTTTTCTGCTCCGTAATCGACGGGTCTTGAGCTCCATTCCTACCCCAGAAGCTAGCTATACTGAATGTCATGTAGGTCTCCCTCAGTCCTTCGTCTTCCTCAGCCCTTCTACAAAAGAAGGCTGGCACTTCAAAAACCGGAGCACGACCGCCTCTCTTTACCTTTCACACATCATCATTCCAAGCACAACCATTCCGTTCAGCGCTTCAAGAATCTACACAGTTCAGAAACTGTCCCTAATAAAACACAAGCAATTCGTAACATTTCGGCAGTACAACATTACTGCCGTGCACGTAAAATCCTTAAACCTTCGAAGTACTGTAGTTCCTATACACACCAAGTAAATTTACATTTAAAGTCTCTGACGTTTGCCGGCATTGTGTATTTGTGTGCTTCGTATATTTCTCGCACGACACTGCTACTAAGGCCCAACACAATAGCACACGGACATGATAGGTGTAAATGGATCCCTGTAACGACTGCATGCCGCTTCCTCAGGTTGCGGATGGAGGATCGGCTTCCAATATGGACAGTATCTTAGAATATATTAAATAAGCAGTCTCGGACACACGACAAGGGGTGGTCCTCCAGCTTGTGGGCTGGGCGATGTGCTAACAATCCTCACCGTAAAAATCTGCCCTTGTAACGAAACGTATACATATGACTCTGGCCAGACTGAACATAAGCAGTGGAAAGGGACATGAGATTTGGTACATGGAATGTAAGGAGTCTGTATTACTCAGATTCGCTTACAACAACAGCCAGAAAAGTAGCAAGATTTAGTGGGTGTACAGGAAGTTGGGTGGGACAAAGGGGGCACCGTAAGAGCAGGGGGCTTATATTTTTCTATGGAAAAGGAAATAAAAATCATAAACTGGGAACAAGTTTTTTGGTACACCACAGAATAATATCAGCAGTTAAGAGAGTAGAGTTTGTTAGCGATAGGGTGTCATATATAGTTCTGAGAGGTCGCTGGTGTAATATAATTGTTGGGAATGTGCATGCACCAAGTGAGGAGAAAAGTGATGATTCAAAAGGCAGTTTTATGAGGAATTAGAGCAGGTTTTTTTTATCATTTTCCTAAGTACCATACAAAAATTCTGCTAAGGAGATTTTAATGCCAGATTGGGAAGAGAGGTACTTTCATACCGACAACTGTGAATGAGAGTCTGCATCATGACAGAAATGATAATGGAGTTAGAATAGTAAATTTTGCCACATACAAATTCTAGCTGTTGAGATAAAGATGTTCCCACACCGAAACATTCGTAAGTACACATGGACCTCTCCTGATGGGAAGACTCACACGCAAACTGATCACATATCAATATACAGTAGATGGCATTCGAGTATACTAGATGCACGATCTTTCAGGGGAACTGACCGTGATACTGATCACTATGAGGTGGTTGTAAAAGTTTGGGAAAGACTGGCAGTAAGTAAACAAGCAGCACAGACGTTTGATGTGGACAGATTTAATCTCAGGGTGTTAAGTGAGATGGAGGTTAGGAAACAGTATTAGATTAAGATCTCAAACAGGTTTGCAGCTTTGGATAACTTAAATGATAGCAAGGACATTAATGGGATTTGAAAACATGAGATTATCAAATCTTCACCTAAAGAGAATCTAGGTCTGTACGAATTGAAGCAGCAAAAACCACGGTTTGATGAATAATGGTTACGAATTTTAGATCAAAGGAAGCATGCTATAATGCAGTGGTTACAGGAACCAAACCACAGAACTGCAGATAATCTAAACTATGTATGACGTGAAGCTCTAAGACACTTCAGGAACAAAAAGAAGGAATATTTGAAATCTAAAATTGACGAACTTGAAACTAAGAGTAAAATAAAAAATGTCAGATTTGTATAGAGGAATGAACGACTTTAAGATGGGTTACCAGCCTGGAAATAATATAGCAAAGGATGGGAAGGGCAATTTGTTTAGAGCTTCCCACAGTATTTTGGCTAGGTGGAGGAACCATTTCTCTCAGCTGTTGAATGTACCTGTTACTTAAATGTTAACACTCGGAAAATCGTGACACCAATATTTTTATAAAGTATACTCCTATCAAAATACACCAGACTGTTCAGAAGAACAAAGTAAATCTTTGCGAGGCCGTATCACTTATCTGACACATTCCATCCATCGCTTGACACACAGGCATATGTAACAGCCTCCTAAATGTAATCTAGTGGGCAAGGAGTCAACAGTTTGGAACTACTGCAAACACTATCGGAGCGTGTACACAGGGGACCAGGAATGCTGGTAGGTAAACAACTTTTTGTGCAGTACGTATTCAAAGTCTGGGGTGTTTTCTGTCTCGAATTCTAAAACTGGCGCCACCACTCACCAACACATCTTCTAAACTCTTAGAGGAATCCAATTCATATATACAGTACCCACATCATAGCAAACACACTGCCTCTCCATTACAAAAACCAAATGGATAATATTGTGTAGGGAAATACATACTGTTTATTGAGACTACCAAATGAAACACACCCGTACATTGTCGTAGAATTAGTGAACCCCGTTATACTACATATTTAACTAAAGTATAACAGAAAAAGTGGTCTCAAGTTACAGGTTGCACCGACCACGCCATCCCATTAAATGTCAGCGTCCAAGGCACATCACACAAACTGAGATTCATAAACACACCACAGTGCCTTCCTCATTTTTTAAATATTACGTTTGAATAAAACAACAAGCCACACGCACATGCCATTACTTTAACATTTATGAATGTTTACAACAAGACACAACATATATGGGGTGTGGAATGGTAGTAACTTCTTCTGTAAATTTCACAGCATTTTAATTTTCATTAATCTAATTTGAATTAATTTCAAAGTTAGCCCCTCAAACGTATTTCACAAAAAGCGAAAAACTCAAAGGTTTCCACAAAACTGTGAATTTATATACAGATCTGTTACAAATTGGGCATTTGGAGTTAAGTCTACACTCTTACTTACTCCATGGTGCAGAGTCCTTCTTGAGAAGCTAACTGGTTTGCAGCTAGTCAAGATATTCCCCGCATTTCACGGAACCCGAAGGTTCAATACCGCACGCACAACCGTCCGCCACCTGTCCCTATCGTGAGCCAGCCCAATCCAGTCCATATACCCACATCCCACCTCCAGGAGATCCATCCTAATATTATCCACCCATCTACGCCTAGGTCTCCCCAGTCGTTTCTTTCCCTCCGGTTTCCCCATCAAGATCCTGTACACCCCCCTCTCCTCGCCCATACGCGCCACATGCCCAGCCCATCTCATTCTTCTCGATTCTATCACCCACACAATATTGGGTGAGGAGTACAAATCA
>Ga0123352_10012263_pt1 | contig 13545 bp, 12 predicted proteins | sample TergutLab28metaG_FD_89700 | JGI IMG/M metagenome (GOLD analysis project Ga0123352, IMG submission 89700) | Labiotermes labralis P1 segment gut microbial communities from Petit-Saut dam, French Guiana - Lab288 P1 | ecosystem: Host-associated > Arthropoda: Insects > Digestive system > Gut ...
ATGATACCGTCGAGGAGGAGGAGGAGGAGGAGGAGGAGGAGGAGAAGAAGAAGAAGAAGAAGAAGAAGAAGAAGGAGGAGGAGGAGGAGGAGGAGGAGGAGGAGGAGAAGATGTACATTGCAGCACAACACTTGTTAATCTTTTGATCATTATACTGAGGAATCCCAGATAAGTGCAGTCTGTTGCACATCATTTTACTCGGTATATCCCTGTCTATAATTCACACACACATTATAATATGACTAACAAACTCTGAATTCATAAAATGACACACATATTTCTTCAAATATTCAAGACAATAAAAACAAAATACACTAATCAAATGTGGCTACACTCACATTCAGCTGAAACTGTGCGTCAGTCAATTCATTCTGCAACTGTTTGACTTGCAGCAACTTTGCAGACATTATCCTATGTGAGTACCCATTCATGTCGATTTTGGTTGGAGAATTGACAGAAATAAAACTGACTCCATAATTACTGACTGCACGATAGGGATTACCTACTCCTGCAATGCAGTTATCAAAACAAAACAAACACTGCATCAATAAAGCACCATCAACAGGTATGTCAAGGCAATTGGAAAGACATTTGTCATTCCATTTTCCAATAAAATGTGGTATAATTATTATTACTTTCTGTGTCTATTTCAATGCCACATCTTCCATGTTCTCAATACTAATGATAACATCCTGAATTAAGGTGCCTACAAAATGCTATGCCACCATGTGACAGCATGGCTAAAAGTTCCCATCTTCTGGAATTTAATTAATTGAATTTGGTTCCTACAGAATGAAACCCCAAAAATGATTCTATTTTAAAAAATGCAGGGGCTATTTATTTTTAACAGGCATATAAATACACATTAAACACAAAGACGAAAATTTGGCACAATTTTTTACTTTAAAATCAAATATTCTTGCTGCCAAGTATGACTTCAATGTCTATCTGAAACAGGACTTAATATGGAATTTTAACATCTTTATCTGGTTCATCTTTCTGGAAGCAACTGCGATATTCTTACTATAATTTGATTAAATATCTCCCTATTAACACATTTTCAAATTGACAGTTAAAGTCTTGATTGCTCTCCAAATTTTAAAACATACCTATGTGATATAATATGCACTTCATTAACATATATATTTCTTTTAATCTGGATTGTAAAGTCTCCTACCAAACGATTACTTCAGATACAGGAAATATACATGGCACAGTATAATCACAGATAATCTCATTTCAATAGAAAGTGACTGAGTCTCATGTCTGCACCTTCTTCATTTGAATTAAGAAACCCTCTATCCCATTACACTAGACAAAGTGTTGTCAGAATATTGTGACATGAACTGACTGTGTGTTAACGGACCACATTAATGACTGTCAAAATGCACCATATAAAGTAATCATATTGAATTTGTCAAAAAATTGTTAGCTAGAATACGTAAGAACAAATTGGCCTCATGCCAAATGCATATCTTCAGAAATTTTTGTTAAACTGAAGAAATGTACAATTGATGGACAAATATTTAAAATGCAGATATAACTGATTATGTTCTGTAGTATAGTCTATGCAAATGTTTGGATGTTGCCTACTTGCTAAAACAAATTCCAGCCAGATTTGGTAAGTTCAAGAATTTTTGGACTTTTTGACCCTAGAAGATAAAACCACTACATAACCCAGAACATCAGCCACCAAGTACCCAGTGATGCAATGCCACATCCCAGCAGAACAGAGACCACAACACAGACAATTCATTGCCTGACTACAGTGGAGACCTACCTGCCACATCATGACAGCACATGATGCAGACCATGAAAAAATTTTATCTTCGAATAAACAATGCAGACTTTAATGACAGCCTGCATTTCAAATAATACATCACTGTTTTTCCAAGCAATTTTTGAGCAACTTGAGATGATCAATATAAACCTCATGTAACATAATGCATAAGTACAAAAATAACATATCCCCATGTAACTTTCACTGCTATTTAAGAAAGCTAACACTTGGATTTGAACTCAAAATTATACTGATGTGAATATATATATATATATATATCACTGACATTGCAGTGGTACACCTGTAAAACATCCAGGAGCTACAAAAATTCACAAATATAAAAAATTACAACATGCTAGAAGCCCTAGTATTCAAAACTACACAGCAATGTAAAACCTACTCACAAAGGAACACAAAACCTATTCCCAATCTTTGTCTTTACAACTACCCCATACATACCAGTACCCAACAAAGGGCGAAGTTGTCTTCTCTTTTGCAGCAGATGAGCAGCACTTTGGCACTTGGAATGAAAGCCTTCATTATAATCCACGTAAAATGTTTCATTACTACAAGTCCTACCAAAAAGATATTGAAATCAATAAGGAAACACTTGATTTTAATAAGATCACATACACAAAGTAACATGTCGTAAAGGATAAAATCAAGTTTGAGGTGCCAGGGCATGTACAACGCACATAACAGACATATAAATTTCAGCTCAAAAACCTAAAGGGTTAAAAACTACTTGGAATACAAAGGGGTATACAATTTATAGTTTATATAATATTATCAGTAGCTCAGACTACAAAGTGTTCATAAAACAGGAGATTGATAAATAATGAATGGGAATCGATGTTGAAGGAAGCAGTCCTCGCCTACTTTGATGTACCACACCACCCCTTGCCTGGAAGGAGTGATGAAAGCTATGACAAAGACTCCATGAGGATAGCCAGTCTCCAAGCAGAGTTATGTGAACTTTCAAAATATGAAACAAGAGTCCTGCCCACTAGACAATGATTTTTGGTAGATATGATGATAAAGGCAAAGTGATCCTGTTACAGGCCCGGTGTGGCCCATAGGGTGGGTAGAGGTATAGCTCTACTCTTCCATGACCACGGCACTAGAAGGGGGTGAGTAGATATGATGATAGTACTAAAATAAATTGTGGGCCGGGTAGTTCAATCAGTATTGCGACTGACTAAGGTCTGGACGGTCTGGGATCGAGTCCCGGTGGGGACGAGATTTTCCGCCCGTCCAGACCGGCCCTGGGGCCCACCAAGCCTCCTGTAAAATGGGTACTGGATCTTTCCATGGGTTAAAGTGCAGCCGGGTCATGCTGCTGACCACTCACCCCCTTCTAGTGCCGCGGTCATGGAAGAGTGGAGCTATACCTCTACCCACCCTCTGGGTCACACCGGGCTTGTAACAGGATCACTTTACATTTACTACAATAAATTGTACAGAACTAGGATGTGGTGGTATAAACTGGATTCTTCTAGCATAGGAAAAGAGTAGAGTAGCAGACTCTTGTGATGCAATAATGAACCTTCGGATATCATGAAGTCTGAGGAATCTTTAACCAGCAGTGTGACTACTCACTTCTCAAGAATGATTCTGATGCATCGTATTAGATACTAAACACATCATAAATGCATATAACAAAAATAATTTCTCCACAAACACTAATTTCATCAATTCACAGGATACTTGCCAAATGTAATCTTTACATTTTGCATTCCTCACAATCCTATATGTTAAATTAAAGCAGATATCCATATTTACTTTTACACAAATTTCCTAATCTAAATTTTATGGGTATCAAATAAGGACACAAAACTAGCCAAAAACTAATATGATGTGTTATAAGAAAATATATGAATATTCTTTTTTAAGTGCTCAACTGAAAAATGCTGTTACAAGAATGAAACATGCTAATGTAGCACATTGGGAAAGTTATGTTGGCTCAGTTTATATTACTGGTCTTTTTTATTTTACTAAGATATCGGAAACGGAGAATATTACCTCTTATGTTCCTTTTTCTGTTTTTCTTGTGGCCTAACAGTGATTGGAACTGTTTCCATTGTGATGGGCAATGCCGTCCTTCTAGAACAAAGAACTTTATATATATATATAATGCTGATGGTAGATGAACGAAATACTAGTATATGGAAAATCTTCAAAGTCCTTCAGGATTTCATTACAGAAACACTTTATTGCATTAGTGACTTTCTGGAATTACCAACATTACTGTTCATGCAAACTGACAGGCTATCAGTAAACTTGTAGATAGGAAACTTGTGCAAAGGACTTGTAAATCGTAAAAGAGTTCACAAAAGGATTCAGGGACATTTGTTTACATTTTTAAGAAGACACTAGCCCTCCACCATCCTTTAACTCTCACAAATGTCTAAGATTCATTCTACCTACAAGTACAGTAGGAATCAGAAATTTTTTGTTGGTCAATAGATCAAAATAAAGTTGGTCTTCATTTTTCCAAAACAATGTCAAAAAAGGAATCCTGCAGCAACTTTTAAAATATTTATTCCAAAAGTTTGTTAAGCCATTAAAATGGATAAGTTTGAGTATTACAAACACTACAAGACCATCAGTTACATGAATTTGCATTTGTCTGTCTACTAATTTGCATACTAGGAAGTACAATAAATAATTCCGCTCATCATTATTCATTCATCTCAGCTTCCTTAAATGAAGTATTCAAACTTACAAATTACCATCAGTCTATAAAGAAGTTCTTCCAAATCACATTTCTAATCAACAATCCAACAACTGAAACACATATCAGTTTCCTGGTGTTATCCAATAGTATGGAATAAATATAAAATAAAACAAGTTAAAACCAAAGAACATAACTAAATGAAATGAAAAGAAATTCATAACTTTTAAATGTACCACAAAGGCAATAAAAAATGTCTTACCTTCATTTTCCTTTAGTTGAAAGTTACTTTAAAACAAGTTTCATAATCCTGAGAAATAATGGTTTAAATACCATCACTTACTTATTTCTTTTAATGACCAAATATATGGAAAGTAAGGCAACAAACAAACACCCCAAATACTGCCAGATGCTTCATTGTAAAAATCACTCCTACAGATGTGTTTATATTCATCACATTACAGGAACTGCAATAATTTCAGGTACTAATGTTAATTCTTACCAAAATTTCAATTGGTACTAAATAACATACATTTTAAAACACATTTACACACAACTACCACATTACAATCTTGTAGCAAAGAATAAAATGCCTTTAAACTTCATTTTCCAACTTGTTTACAAATTCTACATTCAACTGTTTCTAGGTTTCCAAAGCCAATTCAATACAATTCATGACTACTGCCATGTCCTACATATTCAATATATAAAACTCTGTAGTATTAATTTCCTGAAAAGTAACACACTATTTTATCATACCTATAGAAATATTAAATTACCTTAAACAGAAACACATTTGTCATATACCTGAGCCCAGCAGTAGCTCAATGTTATCCATTAACAGGAGATGTCTGTATTGATTACTCCCACTTCCCACTCTTGGAGGGAATTCAAATCCACAGAATATACACCCCAGAATAAAACTCTTGGAAAACACTGTTTCCAAGAGTAAAAGTGTACATATGTATATACAGTAATCAAAGATAAATACAATTTCTGAGTATTTACAGTCCATAGTCACAATATAAATATCACTCACATATTTATTTACATATTTTAAACTATGTGTCACACTTCATGCTCCCTGCTGAGCAGTGTTAACTGTATTAACTGGTTTGCCAGCTACACTTGCTCTCTGCTGAATATCCCACATTCTAGAATAAATACTTTGAGGATTAGATAGAAGCTGGCTGTGTGTTCCACTTTCAGCCACTCGACCTTTGTCTAATACCAAAATCTCATCTGCATCCATTATAGTTGAGAGTCTATGAGCAATTACCACTGATGTACGACCCTGTGTAGCTCTTTTCAGTGCTCCCAGTATATTCTGTGAAAGCATGATAAAAATTAAACGCACAGCAAAACCCTTACAGAAAAAAATTTACAAGAACAAGTTTCCAAAATTTCATCACACAAGAGATTAGAGAATATATAGATGAGTTATATCAGAGTAGATCCAAGGGTTCCTTGTATTGAACAGTAATAAAACTGACTTAAATGAGAAATTAATAAGATATATTTTGCTTTCTTTATCGTTACACCATGCATTTTGTGGTTTATTTAAGTAACACACCAACAAATGCACATATATAGTCTTTAATAAGATAAAATTTGCAATAAAACACTTAAAATGCTCCTACATGTTTCGATCATACAATCATCCTCAGGGAGCATACTTTGTTCCTTGCTAAAGTTACAGTTTAAAACACTCGGCACCAAACTGAATGTAACGAAGTAGTAAATCATTGAGTGTTTTAAACTGTAACTTTAGCGAGGAACAAAGTATGCTTCCTGAGAATGATCGTATGATCGAAACATGTAGGAGCGTTTTAAGTGTTTTAATGTAAATTTTAGCTTATTAAAGACTATATATGTGCATTTGTTGGTGTGTTACTTAAATGTTTTGTTTTACTTATGGAAAAATGTGTAAGTGCGAGTGCTTATATACAAATATATGCATACATATAAGGAAAAGCTTTCCACTGCAAGGGCTCCAAGACATTTCCAATTCATTTACAGAGTAAATTACTCCAATCAGCAAAGTAGATTCAGTTTCACTCAACGTTAAAAATAAAGGTTCTGCATATATTCGTAGTACAGTAACCAGAACGGCTGAGTTTCAAAACTAGTACATTTTGTACTTTATTAAGGGAATATTTCTTTTCTGTTCACAGACACACACACAAAATGCAATTATGGATGTCCCATATTTATGTACAACTGCAAATACTGGAATAAGGAACTCTGCAGTAGATAATACAACACTGGTTTCTAAAACAGCACAACTTCATAAAGACACGAGAAGTGGCAGTTTTTGATGTGCAGCATCAACTAATAACTGGTATGAGTGACGATTTTTTATTGCACAAAACTATTTGTGTACTAAAGAACCAAGTGTCTTCTAGCACTAGTATAAAATTGCAAGACTGATGCAGTAATAAATACACATCATGGTCAGACTTCAACATGATATGTAATATGTCTGATCAAACTATACAAATGTATTCTAATATTCCAATAAATTCAAAGAAACGTTTTTGTATTTTTTAACACTAAAATGGTGCGTGTGGCTTACTTAGTCACACTGGGGATTCAAAAATACCCTCTTTCATTCAAGGGTGATGACATAATAGAAAATAATGGGTATTAAGTTTAACAATGTACTTCATGTTTGCACCTTTCTTCATCTGAAAAAACATGATATTCGCACCCAGAAAACTCTTGAGGGTTGTTTGAACGTGCATCTTCCTCATGAAATAATCTGAAATGCCAACTTGATGCAATAAGGTAATTTTATTGATGTATTCTTAGCTCGACATGTTTCGGGTACATACGCCCATCATCAGGAGCACTGGATGTTGAGTTGCAGCATATGGTTTTCTGCACCGAGTTCTTGGATGGGTGGTGGTCTTGAAAGCCGGTGCATTGGTCGTGTGTGCGGTGCGGATGGTGCTGCGTGGCACCATCCGCACCGTACACACGACCTACGCAGCGGCTCTCAAGACCACCACCCGTCCAAGAACTGGGTGCAGAAAACCGTATGCTGCAACTCAACATCCAGTGCCCCTGATGATGGGCGTATGTACCCAAAATATGTCGAGCTAAGAATATATTAATAAAATTACCTTGTTGCATCAAGTTGGCATTTAAAATTATTTCACCAGAAAACTCTGTTGTTACATTACCGAAATCAATATACTTACGTGCTCAGTGATTGAATCGAGAGAGGACGTAGCTTCATCAAATACAAGAATGGGAGATCCTTTCAAAATTGCCCTAGCAATTGCTACTCTCTGTTTCTCTCCTCCAGACAGTTTCAATCCACGTTCACCAACCTAACAGTATTTAAAATTAATATGAGAAATATTTGATGACAAAGAAACCATACTTCATTTCAGTGGCACAGTGACAGTAGAAATATTATATTTAAATGGTTTGTTTTAATTCCTCCCTGAAATTATATTCTGAACACAACTGAAAGAATGTGTGACAAGAAAGGAAAGCTGCAATTCCCAGTAAAGTACTCAATATTATACTCGATACTGAACATTTACATTCCCTTACTTCATCAGAACTGCTAATTAAATGCCACAGATACATTTATTACTTGCTCATCTGTCAGCCACAAAATGAATCAGGTCTGTCATGATTACAGCAGTGTAGATGTGCATTAGGGTATCAAATAAAGTCTAACAACTACTGTGTCCTGTGTACAATATCAGGTACTCTGGTAAGCAAGTATTCAGATAATCATCTTGTGGAAATGTCTCAGTGTAAACACATGCCTACAGACCAAACTGCACAGCAGCACATCCCAGAAGAGCATGCTCTGATTCCTATGTGACACTTGCTCCTGGAAAGTGTGCAGTTTGAAACATGGTTATGTCTTTTGTTACAATAATTTTCCCCATTACCTTCAGATAACTTCAGGCTGGGACAGTGTACTCAGTATAGTGACTTACTACGGGCTGGACAGTTGAGAGATCGATTCCTGGTGGGAGTGAGAATTTTCACACCCATCCAGACTGGTCCTGGGGCCAACCCAGCCTCCTATACAATGGGTACCGGGTCACTCTCAGTGGTAAAGTGGCCAGGGGGTAGCACTGACCACCTACCACAATCTAATGCTACAGTTAAAGAAAAAGTAGAACTACACCTCCATTCCCCTCTCTGAACCTTCATGACAGTTTCTTGGATAAACTTCACCCTTTAACTCCACATAAATGCTGTAACACATTAAATCACATCACACCAAATCAAAACCACTGGCTGTTTAAAATGTCCTTGAATCACCCACTGTTAATAAAGCTGGAGGCATCAAATGCAATACTGTATAAACTGAAAAGGTGATACATCAAAACTGAAGAAACGTGGCATTAATTAATGAATTTGTCATGAAAGGTCTGAACAAGGTTCATTCTAACATACACACAGATGTCTATGCACAATTTGGAGCATAGCATTTCAATGTTAACCACTTCTAAAAATCTTTTTAAACAGCCAGCATGGGTATGTATAGTCAGATCTAACCTAGTCTGTTTGAATTTTCACCATACCGGTGTCTGGTAACCCTGAGGCCACTGCTGGATGGAGTCATGCAGTTCTGCCATTCGAGCTGCTGCATATACATCTTCTTCATTCTTCAGAAGGTTACCATAATGCAAGTTGTACAATATGGTATCATGGAACAGCACAGAGTCCTAAAAGCAAAGCAAAATACCTACCAAATGTTACACACTGATTGAGAGATATTTTGGGGCTTCACACAACAGATTCTTAATTGCATTACCATCAATTTCTTAGCAATGTGATGCTTTTCGTTTGAATCAGAATGTAATTAGGATTCTGACCTTTACTAAAATTAGACACTTTGATAATGTATAACACGCTGATCTCAGTGGCACGCGGTCTAAGCCGTGGGTCTACAGCCACTCACTTGCTGGGACTGTAGGTTCGAATCCCGCCAGAGGCATGGATGTCTGTCTGTGTTGAGTGTTGTGTGTTATCCAGGTAGAGATCTCTGCGACGGGCTGATCACTTATCCAGAGAAGTCCCACCAACTGTGATGTGTCATTGTGCGTGATCTAGAAACCTCAAGAAAGAGGAGGCCATGGCCCGCGTTGGGCCACAGCGCCACAGGGCGGAAATAAATAAATAAATAATGTATAACACACACGGAACATACAGTTAACCCTGTGTAGAAAAGAAAAATGTAACAAAAATTTGACAAAGTTAAAATACTTTGGAATGACAGTAAATGAATAAAATCATATTCATGAAGAGAGCAGAATAAATTCACAAAATGCTTCAGATTACAATCTCTAATCTTCCTGCCTCCTACCTAAGCACCTTAACATTAAACTATACAATATTCATACTGTACCTGTTGTTGTGTATGGGTGTGAAACTTGGTCTATTGCCTTATATGAAATGCTCTAAAGGAGGGGAATTAACAGGAGACAGCTTCGTATAAGGCAGGGAATTACTTATCTACTCGAGCAACAAGTAGCTTCTAAAGAAGTAGTCAGCTCCATGGGGTTGGTTATGTAACGATACTGTATGAAAGTAAGTTTCACAGTGTAAAAGAAAAGTAACAAGATAAAATGTGAAACACTTTAAGTGTCAAACAGCAAAAAATCAGCATAACCCATTACCTGAGGTACAATAGCAATAGCTCTTCTTAGGCTTTCTAAATCCACCTTATTGATATTTTGATCTCCAACGAGAATTTCCCCTTCTTGTGGTTCAAAGAATCGATAAAGTAGACGAATTATTGATGATTTTCTGAAATACAGACATAAAAGTCTTAACATATAAAGACTTACATTCATCTACAACAGTGTTTCTCAACCTTTGTGAGACCGCAGCCCAGTGAATTCTTTTTTCATAAGATGAGGGCCCAGTCCCAACACATTTACTCGTCAGTACCTTTCCAATTTTTTTTTTTTAAATTCATGCATTAAACTAACATAAGTATTAATAATTAAATATGGCATAATCATAAAAATCATAAAGAGTATTAGTACAATTATGTGTACAGTGTGGCATGCTGACAAATATAGAATTGCATTTAAATTAGTTATCAATTCCAGGAAAATCTCTCGCGGCCCAGTATAATTAATGCCAGGGCCTGGTACCAGGCCGCGGCCTGGCGGTTGAGAAACACTGATCTATAATACATATAACAATTCAGTCTGCAGTTCACAGGGAAAAGTCCACATTCATTACTAAGATCAACCAGTTAATGGTGTTTAGGAACATAATCAGTATTTACTGTGATAAAAACACCTAAATACATGTGACAAAATGTAGTTTCTTAATGTTACTGTAAGTGGTACATACAGTTACCATTTGTGCTGTCACAACTGGTGTTACTCAGATGACATTTCTGGATTATTTCTCTGATAGGCAAAAGAAGTTTTAAGCTAAATGAATTAATAAGATTTGTCACCTTCAAAGTATTCTCCTTCTGACTGCAAACAGTAATCTCAGTGTTTCTACCATTTGCACAGGCACCTCTGACACTCTTTATAGAAGGGTGTTCAATTCCTTCATAAATCTATGTGCAAATCCCACAAATTTCTTAGTGTTAGGTCCCTTAAGAGTTTAGGGAACAGGAAGATATTAGTTGGTGCTGAATGTGGAGGAATTCGGTTCAAAATGGGAGGAATGTGTGTTTGGCCAAGAATTCCTTTATGAAGGTAATATATGTGATTATACTGTCACGATCAGTGAGATGAATTTTGCAGATCCTGTTTAATCTAACGCCATGATTTTAAATTAACTTTAATAAGCACAGGATACACAATGTCTGCTGCAGATTCATGAAACTTCATATACAGTTCTGTGTTTCTATACACATTTTATTTATAGTTTATTTCACAATCCCTTCAATACCACAAATTATGCAGCAACAGATGACGGAATGGTTGACAAATAAATTATCTGGAAGGATCTTTGTACAGAGTTGCACGAAACCTTAAACACTAGTTTAAAATTTTGTGGGAAACACACAAATATGGAACCAGAATCGTGTAGATGGAACAGTGACTAAGCTATTGGCTGGAGAATTGGGGGTTTGAATCCTGGCCATAATGAGAATCTTAGCTCTTTTCAAAACTGTCCAGACACGATCTGGGACCCTCCCAGCATTCCACTCAAAGGGTAATGGGGGCCCATTATGCAGGGGTAAAGCGGTGGAGATGTGAGGCTGCCCACTCACCTCCACCTACTGCTGAAGTTAAGAATGAGTGGAGCTAAGCCCCCACTCCCCCCAATATGCCTTCATGGCATATACAAGGACAACTTCACAGTCTTAAAATTTTACACATAAAGACACACATATATGTTGTATCATACACAACCCCTTCCTTCTCAAACAATAATCTAATAATAAATGTGAATTATGAGTAACGCACCCTGAGCCCGATCCACCAACAATGGCAATTTTTTTACCAGCTGGGATTGTGAATGAAAGATCATCTAGTACTGGCTTGCCAGCAACATACTCAAACTTAACATTCTGGAAAGTAATTGTTGTCGTTTGTGGAGTGATGCTGAGTGGCACAGCATCAAATGAGTTCTGCAGGGAAAAACAATAAAACCTGTTGTCAAAACCAGATTATATAGAAACTGCGAACAGAGAAACATGAACATACCAAGTGTAATAACATAAATTAAAATGAATTCTGTATTTACATTATCATTATATTATATAAGACACTAATAAAACCAGTAGTGTTGTATGAAGTGGAAGCATGGATGTTGACGAAGAAAGAAGAACAAGCTTTGCTAATTTTTGAAAGGAAAATATTTAGAAGAATATATGGTCCTAAATATGAAAACAAGGAATGGAAAAGTTAGATGAATCGAGAACTAGAAGAGATGAGCAAAGGAGAAGATATAGTAAAATGGATAAAAGGGCAAAGGATAAGCTGGTTAGGTCACCTAGAGAGAATGGAGGATGAAATGATGCCCAAAAAGATCTTCACTCAAGAACTGGAAGGAACAAGAAGGGGAAAACCCAGGAAAAGATGGAAAGAGGAAGTAGAAAGAGATCTTCAAGTGCTGGGAGGGAGAAGATGGAGAGAGTTCGTAACAGATAGGAAAAAATGGAAGGAAACTGTTCAACAGGCCAAAGCCCACAGTTGGCTGTAGTGCCAATGGAAGAAGAAGAAGCATTTACATTACCAAGGGACACGAAATTTAACCCCATATGACGAACAGACACAAAAATTCCCCTTCACAAAACTATTATTGACCCATACCACCAAAATTTATAAAAGGTCTTAAAAAATATATATATATGGTCACGTATGCACATACATAAAGTGGCCATTAAATTAAACAAAACTAAGTCAGAATCAAAATGGCTTCATGAAACCTACTGCAGACATATTGTACTGAATTCAAAACTGGTCAACTGCAACTTGTAAACAGATTTAAGGATGATCACAAAAACAACCGGTTTTTAAAAATACTTTTAAATATGCCTAAAAACAAATATTTTGTTTCATACGATGCAATTCTATAAACAGCACACGCAGAAAAGTCTCAACTATGACAAACACATATCCAACCTTTATTTTTGTATCCATGGTCATCAGAGTAAACATGGTCTGCATGTCAATCAGGGCTTGTCGAACTTCTCTGTATACTGATCCAAGGAACCCAAGAGGCACTGACAGTTGGAACAGCAAGCCATTCACCATAACCAAGTCTCCCACTGTCATATTTCCTGCACAATTGACAAAACCACAGAGTTTCAACACTCAACCTAGTTCTCTGTTTTTCTCGGATATGACCCCACATCATTGGTTATTTTTAATTCAGTTTTTCAAATCAGTGGATGTTAACACAGAGTAGCATCTCTAGAGAAGTGTGCTATGCAGGATTTTAGGCTATCACAATGATGCTTTTAGAAGGGGGGGAATAAGTTTAAAATATCAGATAAGAATAAAGTCCTCTCATAACTTACTTACTTACTTACTCCATGGTGCAGAGTCCTTCTTGAGCAGCTAACTGGTTTGCAGCTAGTCAAGAAATTCCCCGCATTTCACGGAACCCGAAGGTTCATTACCGCACTCACAAG
>Ga0123352_10012265_pt1 | contig 13545 bp, 5 predicted proteins | sample TergutLab28metaG_FD_89700 | JGI IMG/M metagenome (GOLD analysis project Ga0123352, IMG submission 89700) | Labiotermes labralis P1 segment gut microbial communities from Petit-Saut dam, French Guiana - Lab288 P1 | ecosystem: Host-associated > Arthropoda: Insects > Digestive system > Gut ...
ATGGTCATGTCTCGAGATCAGAATGCAGGACGAATTCAGAGTGTGAGGATTGATAATAGTACCTTCGAGAGAGTGGAAGAGTTTAAATATTTGGGAACAACTTTAACAAATCAAAATTCTATTCTGGAAGAAATTAAAAGCAAATTGAAGTCAGGAATTGCTTGCTATCTTTCGGTGCAGAACTTTTTGTCTTCCAGTTTGCTATCCAAAAATTTAAAGATCAATATATATAGAACTATAATTTTGCCTGTTGTTTTGTATGGGTGTGAAACTTGGTCGCTGACATTGCGGGAGGAAAGAAAGCTGAGGGTGTCTTAGAACATGGTGTTGAGGAGAATATTTGGACCTAGGAGGGACGAGGTAACGGGGGAAAGGAGGAGATTGCATAACGAGGAGCTAAATGATTTGTACTCCTCACCCAATATTGTGCGGGTGATAATATCGAGAAGAATGAGATGGGCTGGGTATGTGGCGCGTATGGGCGAGGAGGGGGGGTGTACACGGTCCTTCTACCGGAGGGAAGGAGACCACTCGAGAGACCTAGGCGTTGATTGGTGGATAATATTAGGATGGGTCTCTAGGAGGTGGGATGTGGGTATAATGATTGGATTGGACTGGCCCAGGATAGAGACAGGTGGCGGACGCTTGTGAGTGCGGTAATGAACCTTCGGTTTCCGTGAAATGCGGGGAATTTCTTGACTAGCCGCAAACCAGTTAGCTTCTCAAGAAGGACTCTGCGCAATGGAGTAAGTAAGTAAGTGTGCGCTGTGTTACCGTCTCACTCTTGTACGAACTGGCGGTCTTTGTAAATAGCGCACTGCTCCCATATTGGTGTGGAAGTGTGGATAACGTAACATTTCCCACAAAGTGCACACTGTTTTGATGAAACTTTCGGTAGGTTTCTTTTTCAGTAATATCAGCAGTAATTCAAAATATAACTCACACATATTGTATGTCTTTGTTTGCAGCATGTCTCTTCCGAAATGCGTCAAGAATGTAAGTGCCATGGCATGTCCGGGTCATGCACTGTCAAAACCTGCTGGATGAGGCTGCCCATCTTCCGAGTAGTCGGAGACAATCTGAAAGACCGCTTTGATGGCGCTTCCAGAGTGATGGTGAGCAACGTTGGGAGTTTGCGTGGCCAAGGTGGCGGAGGTGCTAGAGGCAAAAGAAATCGCTACACCTTTAAGCTGAAACCTTACAACCCCGATCATAAACCACCGGGTACTAAGGATTTGGTTTATTACGAGCCGTCGCCAGAATTCTGCGATCGGAACCCGCAGCTCGGAATTCCGGGCACGCACGGTCGTCAGTGCAACGACACGTCTATAGGGGTGGACGGTTGTGACCTAATGTGCTGCGGTCGAGGATACAGGACAGACGTGAGACCTGTTATACAACGGTGCGATTGTATGTTCCACTGGTGTTGCAAAGTGAAATGCAGTCTCTGTCGGACACAACAGACCGTGCACACGTGTCTGTGAAATGTGTCTCAGTTGTCAGGCAACAGGGGCAGACTGTGTGTTTTGTCAACAAAATACCCTTTCTAATGTGCAGGAATATTTAGTGAGACCTCGGAAGAAGATAAAAAGTAGTTACATCAAGACAAGTTTCTCAAATAAGTTGCTTGCAAAATGCAGATGTGTGGAAGTAGTTTTCACTGAGTTACTGACAAAAGGCTTTGTGGGTTAAAGCATCGGAACCTGGAAGTATTAAGATTATTTGAAAAAGGAATATACAACACCAAAAGTTAAGTTATACTTTAAATCTGATTTCTTCAATCCAAGACACTCGAAATGAAACCTTGAAGAAGTCTTGCAGTGTTGTCAACATTGATAGAGACATTCTCTGTGATGCATAAAAAAGAATATTCAAATTCATATTTGATTTAATAAAGTTACAAGTAAATTTATCCCATAAAAACCACGAGGGCATAATGAGAGCGCACAGGTTACGGTTTCTTCATTCCTAACCTGGGCAAGGGTTGAAACGTCAGCCTCACACACCAGCCGCTTTGCTCTCAGGGAGAGAGCTCCTGGTACCAATTGGAAAGGAGGCTGCGAGGGCCCTAGATCCGATCCGAAAATGTTTGAAGTAGAGGTATATTGTTTGCCCCTACAGGGATTTATAAATTAGTAGCCAGAATAGATATTAAATAATCTTTTCAAATGAAAGGTTTGAATTTGCGTTACTTGGCATGTGAAATTTTTGAGCTACTTCATATTCTCCCTAAAGTTAAATCGCGTATGAATATGTCAGGACACTGAATAAGACTGGTTTAAAATACTCGTGCATAGAAATAACAGTAATTCAAATATGTGTTGTGTCTTCCTTCGTCTGCTGAGGCCAAAGTTCAAAATAAAATATAATGAAGGTAATCTATTTAAGACTTATATTTAGATGGACTGCATCACCCTAATGCCAAAGGATGCTTTGTTCACACCACAATCGGTGTCAGTACAATAGAACATATGCATTGGCTATCCGTTAGTCTTCAACAGGGGTGACAGTCTCGTTGTAGCCTGTTACACCTAACAGATGGACAAACTGTTACAGGAGTGCAACGACAAAACCCATGTTAATATTTTCGTCCTGCCAGAGTGTGTACTTGAGGCATAAATACTTTACGAAGTAGAAAACGGAAAACAAACTGTTACTAAGCAAAATGCAAGACTGAGATATACGATATGATACTGTGTGAAATAGATAGTGTGTGATAGTGAATTATTTTTAATACTAAGTTACTATAAATTGCCATTACAGGGATTCATGTATTTATGTATGACTGAGGCTTAAACTAGACATACACATACACCAAACCCGTCATGTGTATTACAAAGCGTATTACTTGACGCTAGTCACTTGAGCGGTCGGAGAATTGTACATATATTAATTTGACTTAAGATAAAGTTATACTAAAGAAACTCATTTAGAACATATTATTATAATTTTAGCCTTTTAATAGACATTATTTATTGAATGGTTGATTCTAATAAAATAGAGTGAAGTAATGAGAGAAAAATGGCCACTAAATATCATGCATTAATTGTTAATCCATGACATGTTGTTTTGTATAAATTCATAACATGCTACGTAGAATTTCTGGTACGAATACCGACAGCTGAGTGTTTAATGGTCAGAACGGTGCACAAATTCCCAACTGTTTCATCATCTCTTTCTCAGAAAAGTAGATTTCTATTTTGACGCAGGGAATTTAATTAAGAATAATGAAAATCGATTTCCGCAGAATATAGCCACCTGCCGACGTAACACCGAAGTTCTGCACTCAGATAATAGGGCCAATCACAAAAGTTCCATTTTGAATTTCATTGCACGTTCAGTTTGTTAAATTCTACGTCGCTCTTAAGACTGTGCTAAACTGTAACACAAATTTTGCTGAAGATAATTACTCGTGATATACTTTACTATATTTAGTACTGGAATAGGCGTGATTTGTCTGCATTATGTGTTTAAATATGAGAGAGTTCATTCATGAAACTGCAAAATTTTCAGACTTTATTTCTCAGACGTGTTGTCTGCTCAGAGATGTACTTGAACATCCATACTCTGTCTATTTTATCCAAAATTTGCTTCAAATGCACCTTGGAATTTCTTGACAGTCGAGTAACTTGTAACGCATGTCTAGCAAACAAAAGAATTTTTCCTTCTTCTAAAAACACAACATCACTTTAGGCAAAAACGACATTTTTAAATCTACTGTCTCATTGGTCTGGTGAACAGAGTCTCTTATACGAAATCGGTACGTACATTCTAAATGAGTCATATCTTCATTTACGATATTCGCCATGCACATATTAGCCCTTTGGCGCCGGAATTTATTTTTTTAATTTTAGCACACCTGTATATAAAATGAGAAAAAATACAGAAACCAAATATGTTAGAATTATGAAACAAACTGCATTTTGAAGAGAAGAAAACGGAGAGTATATACTATGTTTAAAATATTCAGTACCTATATTTGTTGAATAAATATATAAAATGAAACTGTAGAGGTTAACGGTGCGGTACGATCACTATAGCTGACATTAGGCGTCAAAAGGTTAAATATACAATAATTCATCTCATAACTGAAAGTATGACTCATTTGGAATGTTTGTTCCCGATTTATCTCAGTGACTATCTGTTCATCTGAGGAATAATGCAGTAACTTTCGAAACGTCGTTAGACGATAGGATAAGTTCTTCTGTTTACTAGTTATGTGTTAAAAGTTGCTTTAAATGGCCAAAACCCTTCAATTCTCCAAGATTTCATAATCACATTACACAATAGGTAGGTGTAAATATTTCTTTAAAAGCTAACGTAAAATTATTTACTTTATATTTAAATTATATTTATTTTCTAACAGTTAAGTTGTATGTCGTAAATTATTTTTTTCCCACTGTTTCGTACTTAAAGAAAGTGGGGATTCTATAACACAACCGTAACAAAATCTTGAGATACGTGTACGAAATGGTACACATTCTTCTTAACTAATATTGTTATTACCTTTAAATTCTACTTTGAAACGCAGACGAACTGTGATTTCTGCAAAGCTACTGGCCGTGAGTTTGGAAAGCAACTTCAGTGGATAGGCGAAAAAATGCAATTCCTTCACACTTCTCTTTTGATGTCTTGAGAGACTGTATGTCCTTTCTGTAGAGAGGAAAACTAGTCTATCCTGCGCCCAGTAATACAATTAAATACACAGAATTTTGAGTTACAGACAGGCGCTTGTCCAGATCACTCTTTTATAGCCTTATTACTCTGTGTTGACAGCAAAATATGGCGTGGTTTAAAATTGTTCCTAAAATTACTTATTAAAACAAATGTATACATATTTTTATCAAATAGATTTTGAATATAAATAGAAAATAAGTTGCAAGTCAACAAAAATTTAGTAGCTCATTTATTATTACATAGATTCTCATTCTTTTAGAATTGTTGTAGCAGTGAAATTTTGATGCAATTGACTTCTGTGTATGTGATAAAATTCTTGGTAAAAATTACGCACATCCGCAGTTAGCAAATTTTGTATACCATCAACAACATAACCTGTAAGGTTAAATTAAAAATGATGCACTATATAGACAGAAGATTGTTTAAATACAAGGTGAATCATGACTGTAGGCTACTATTCTTTTACCATCCAGCTGAAGTTCGGTTTTTCGTTACAAAGTGGTAAGCCTAAAATTTTATTTTCTGCCCTCAAAATATACAGTTGGAAAAAGCGTATAGAATTTTAATTTCGCTTTTCGCGTTTTAGGAAAGTAATTTTCTGGAGATGCAGACTATATTATTAAACAAATGTGTATTCAGTTTCATAACAAAATGTTGAATTTAATCATCACGGCCGATCTTTCGTTCATGTGGCTAAATTTTACAGAGATTCGCGCAATGTAAGGAAAAATTAGCTTACCCTTTTCTGATGACACGCCTCTTCCGCTCTTAGTCTCCACCTAACCATTTAGTATCGGCTAGTATTTTTTTTTTATTTGTCAATATATCTTACGGGTGATTGTTGTTTTCAATTTCGAGTTGCATTCTGAAGCAGCTGTTTTTTTTTTTTTTAATACTGGCCATGTTACTTCTATTCCGTATGAGAACGTTGCCACCATTATTTGTCCTTCAGATTCTTTCAGGGCTGTCTTAAGTTTCTATTTCTCTCCACTTTTTCATGGAAAATGGGCCAACTGCTTGCGACAAAACAAAAGGCATTTCTTCGTTCTATTACGCCTAGTGTGGCACGCACACTGACAGAACCTATAGCAAATACTTTTGGATGATTATCGGCAGAATATAAGAATTGACTTGAATAAAGATGTTATGTCAGATGCCGAGTTTTTCCCCTTGTGTATCAAAGTGTGTGTAGTTCAATCAACATCGACTATTTGTTTACTCTACGAATAAAAATGTACAAAAAGGAAGTGTTAAATAAAGAAGGGCGAAGATTTTGGAAATATTACGTGTAGGTCTGCATCTACATAGGGCACCTATTAAATGAGCTACAAAGTATGTTGTTGTTTTAGATGTTTGTGAAAGGAATTTAGAGAGTGATATCCAGGTGAGTCGGAAAGATGTGGAAGTTTGGCAATTGCACAAAGTAAATATTATTGTTTTTTAAATTTACAGGTTAATTAATAAGTTAATCTCTTACAGGGTTTATACTTCACTATAATAGATTAGAACACATTGACCACAAATTATTTGAATTCTGTGTCCCACAATTCATAGTAACTTCTCTGAGTAGTATGGCTGCTTTACAACAATTACATGCACAAACAGACTGAGTAATTACATTAGTGCGAGAAAAATAAATGGAAAAGTTTTTTGTTACTTTAAATAGGAGGTAAATAAATTCTTATTTACAAATAAGTTTTTAAAATTAAATATTAATTTTAAGTTGATAATCGAATGTTATATTTTCTTATTGTTTATTGTTGACACAGATACTTAATGCATAACCGATTCCTGTTTATTTTCACGATGGCCATTCTTCGCTTGTTTCTTGACATTTTGTGCCACTGATTGTGACTGTAAGCCTAGACACGACTGTGTGTTTTGTGCTTGTAGCAATGAATGTAGACACACGCCTTTTCATGCAAAATACAGAAAGTTGGATAATGGTAAATGTTATAAAAATAAAATTTTGTTGTAAGAGTTTCTTTTCAACCCAGTCACAAACCTACCTTTATTTCCCATCAACAAGGCCAGTTTTATTCCTCTAATGTAAGATAAAGCAATAGTTTTTTAAATGTTTCACATTATCGTTGCAACAGTACAGAAATTTTTGAATTCGTAAACTTGATTATTATTTAGTCACAGACATTCTTACTTAAAGAGTGGCTATACGGGGAAACTGTCTCACATAAGTCAGAATATGTAAAGTCACTAAGGCGTTGAGAATATTGCATGTAATCCTATTTTCACTGGGACAGCTTCAAATCCCATGTCTTTGTTTTACTTTTAGGGTCGTTATGATTTTAGAGAATAGTTACGGCTTGCAAATCTTACACACATATCCAGAGGGGAAATATATCTACCTCGCAGAATATAGTTCGAGTGTTACTGTATGTCACAACTCTCACTTATTTCTTCGCCCAATATTTTGTAACGTCACGATTGGTGTAATCGTATGACACTGCACTTACTTACAGGAGAAGAATGAGAAACGAAATTATGTTTAACAGGATAGACAATGTAATTGTTAAGTAACATAGAGGCGCGTTCTTGCAACCATTGTTGTAGTGGAAAGCAATAAGTATTACTTAATCTGAGTGTGTTTCTCTAGCCTTAGGTGTACAGTATGCAATGCGCATGCGCCATATTTTTATCTGTGGCCTGCCCGGCTGTAAATATTTTTCCATATTGTCTCATAAACGGCACGACATTCGAAAGAAGTGCTGAATGTAACATGTGTGTGTGTGTGTTTGACGTCATCTACAACTTTTGTCCGAACATTTCTCATTCTAAGAAGAAATGAGCGAGATATTGAAAATGTATTTTGGTCTTCATGCAAAGTACCGATATTGTGATCACGTTTTAAAGAAACTTTAATTTTCCCGATAGTGTTTCGATAAATTCTCATATAATATTTCATGAAAATCCGTCCCATGGGAACCGAGTCTTTCCATGCGGACAGACGGACGGACGGACGGAGGGACAGACATGACGAAGCTAATAGTCGCTTTTCGCAATATTACGAGCGCGCTTAGAAACAGTATTTTTGCCGAGTTGCGATGCGATACTATGTAACGCACATTCAGGGATGGCGTAGATGTTGCAAATTTTAAGGAATATATTTTCAATCCTTTACACATTTTTTAAATACCCGATGGTCCCGAAGTGTGTGATCCCACATACTTGTCTCCATATTGCCCGAAATATTTGCTTTACACCTCTGCCACGCCTGTTTAAAGCGAGAGCACCTAGGTGGTTACAGCCCCTTCTTAATTTGTGAATATACAAAACGCCAGGTTTTGAGAACTCTATATCAGTTACAGGTCACACTTATTACAGAAGATGCCACAGGGTCCCAGTTCAACAGAGTCCACATTATTGCGTTTACTCTTTTCTCTCAATAATTATACTTGCTCCATTTTCCATCTGGCTGGTTTAAAGTTGTTTGTAATAAGAGGCGATTCCCACTGTTTTTGGGAAATAAATTTTATTAACAGTGGCGTTGGTGAGAGATATTTGTAGCCAAATTTAATTAAAGTATTGTAAAAACAGAAAATCGTCAAGATGTTTATTACTGAAATAATTCCTCTTCCATATATATATATATATATATATATATATAAAATTGTACCTGAACGTATCATATTTCTACGCTGATTTTATGATTTATTGATCTGTAGGAAACGGCTGGTTTGAGTTGCTAGAAGTGGTGATGATAAAAATATAAGTAGACCAGAGATTAATCTACGAACACTGGTAAGTATTTGCCGACGTTTCGTAAAAACGTTCTGTTAAAATCTGTAGGATCTCCAAGCCTTAGACTACCAGACCCTAAACGTGGAGGCAGTGCGCCCCTCCTAACGTCGTGACTAACGGTGCACATTTAGCAGTGTCTCTGAATACTTTACTTTGAAGAAGGAATAAAATATTTTGCGTTGTTGAGGAGGTTCGTATTTAGATACGGATGTTCATATCTCCTCAGAACGCCAAAAATTTATAGTAGAATAATTTGAGAATATAACGACGAAAATTTAATATATTTGCAATGAGGATATCAAATCATATTTGAGACATGGAAAATTTAAGATTAGTTTAATTTTGGGATACACTTGCTTTTTTTTTTCGGAATCATCAACCTTCTTCCTCTCTAAGCTTTGATTAAGGCGGAGAATTTTTTTTTGTATATGTGATTTCAAATACAAGCAAATATAAAACTTAAGACTTTTGTGACTGGCTTAAAATGAGGTTCAGAAGAATAACAATGGAAACAAGGAACTGGACATGCGGGTTTTAGGGGAAACAGGAAATTCATTGACCAACCAAGCGACTCATATTTTCCCAAGAATATCTCAGACTCATGGAATTGATATAAGATGGAGTAATCCTGTACTGAAATGCAAGTCCTCTAGAGGTCGCTTTGTTTTTTGAAGTTCTTAACAAAATTAATTTTCATATGACACCTGACGAGTGTGTAAATATAGAAATGCAATGCTTCACGTGAGAAGAGAAGAGAATATGGGACAAATGAATATTCAGTTGTTCTTGGATGGAATGTGATGTCGATGGTTATTACTGATATTTGAAAAAGAGCCTATTGCCACTGTTATTTTCAGTCAGTCGAAGAACAGATTGCACATTTTGAGTTGCTTGACCCCGTAGAAGAAAGCAGTAGCTACGATCTCTGGAAATGTAGGCGGTAACTCGCGTCACATTCCAGAAGACTTGAAAATCCTTCTACTATTGTCTTTGGTTAAGTGTAAAGACAATGACAGAATGCCAGCTTTATATAAAGGGAGCATGAAAATTTATGTACAGTAAGAAGTCAATAGCCAAATATTTTTTGCGTTAAAATCCTAAAAATAATTTATATGGGGACTTGAGTGTTGTTTGACCGTGCATCTTCCTCGTGAAATAAAGTGAAATGCCAGCATGGTGCAACTAGGTAATTTTATTGATGTATTTTTATTTCGACATGTTTCGGGTACATACGCCCATCATCAGGAGCATTAGATATTCAGTTGCAGCATATGGTTTTCTGCAACTCAACATCTAATGCTCCTGACGATGGGCGTATGTACCCGAAACATGTCGAACTAAAAATACACCAATAAAATTACCTAGTTGCACCAAGTTGGCATTTCACTTTAATTCATAATTAATATAAGTTTACAGCTTTATAACCTTGACTACCGAGGCCATAAGGCCTGTATATGTGAATTTAGTCGCTTTAGGCAGTAAGTCACGTAATACATCGTAAAAATGACAGAGGAAAACCAGCTAAAAATTTGATTTTCTGTTCCTACACGTAGCCAAATGCGTACAGTAGACTATGTATACAGATATTACACTTTGGTTTTAAAAGACAGTTTTTTTTTCACTAAAGCATACGAAGTTCAACAAAACACTTTGCATTACTAACAAGGATCCATTTCACACGTTTAAGTGAGTTACTCTACGAGGTAAAAGAAAACCTCTTACCTTATGAATTTCGGAATTCCGTGTTGAAAGCAGAGCCAAGCAATCCACGAGCCGTGCGGCGCTGTTTCTGACGGTCCGTGCTCAGGCGTTAATGTATCCTGTCAACTTTCTGCCTAATTAGTTTTTAAACTTTTTGTGTTCTCTCAGCCTATATGCGTCGGTAACTCTGTGCAGTGTCATGAAACACGAGAAAGAGATTTACAGCCCATTTTTGCCAATATGAAAGTAAATTTTCAAAGAAAACATTAAGTCTTTGAAGTGCTCTCGGTAGCTATTACTTTGTCGGTAACCGGTAACAAACACGTCGGAAAAGAAAACAACTGAAGTTAGACAACACGCTAAGAATACAGCACACCTCTATTGGAACATCTACCGAAGGGAAAGGTATTCCTAGTAGAAGACCCAAAGTAAAGATCTCAATAAAAATGGGGACAACAATTACAAATATTGAAACATATTTTATGTAAGTAACTGAATAGCCAAGTAACTATGTTTACCCAGCACAGTCCCTCAGTTGATCGAGAAATGTTCCAGCCGCAGTAGAACCCAAAGCTTCATTACCTTGTTCATAATAGTCTGTCACAAAAAAATAAAGTTTTTCGGTTGAGAAATTCAAGCAGGAAAAGATGGACAGGTGATATGAAACGCAAGGAGAAGATGAATTATGTTGGGCGGTTTGGTGGGAAAACCTGAAGGAAGAGGACCGCTTGGAAGACCAAAGCGTCGATAGGGGGCAAACACCAAAGATGATGTTAAAAATAGGGCTGTAGGTAGTGGAGTATATTCATCTGGCTTTGTATACGGAAAGGTCTCTGGCTCTTGCTAAACGTAAATAAATATTTTGGTTCCATAAAACGTGGAGAATATCCTGATTTACTGTGAAGTTTTAGCCCTTAAAGAAGTTCTCCTATCCAAGAAGTTAAGCATCCAAAAATAAGTCAATTTTGAGGCCATGTTTAAATATCGTCAAGTAATATTTTTATAAAACAAGAAGTTATTACGCCTTATTTCATTCACCAGAATTGATTGATCTTCCTTTTTAGATGTCCGCTAGTCTGTATTCAGATAAAAACCACAGGGAGTCTGAACATTCATTGACGTATTCTTTCATTTTCAGTGACAATTCCAGGACAGGTAATTTGGCACGGATGTAATAATCTAACCACATAATTTAGAGGGCCAAGTATAAATCACGTAATATAATAAAGAGAACTTGTAAAATATTAGAAGAACAAAGTCGCAGTTTTTTGAAAGCTAATCCTGAAATTTTGATGCACCTTCTGAATAAAATTACTAATTCATTAGTAATAAGATTACAGTTTAAGGACGTTCCAGAAGCCCGTTCAATAAGAAAAAATATAGGATATTTTTTATTATAATCTCTTTATTTCTTTAGCGACCGTGTGACCTAGTTACGGCGTACACAATTTCTTCATTCATCTCTCCAAATATTCCCTTTCTCTTAGCCTCACGTTTTCTTATGTTAATTTCCTTTCAAGTAACACATTCAATTATTTCTGCAGTTTTTTAAATAATCTATGCCTCAGTTTATTCTATCATACTTCTAACTTATTACCACCTGCTGTACGGGATCTGCCCTGGTTTTTAACTGAATAAATTCAAAATATGAAGCAATTTTCGTCCTTTTTAGTAAACCCGTTATATTCACTCACACGATAGGTAGCCCACTGGTGTCAGCAGGCTTCTGTTGGGCGGAGCGGCACGCGTGCCTGATCGAGGAACGGCGAGGGTTACTCGGAGAAGCAGAGCAGACACACCGTGACTTTGTACGGAGAATCAAGCGTCAAAAGAAATAAGCTAGGCACGATGAAAACATTTAACACTTTTCAAGGCGGTTGCTATTCTTCTTTAAATTTCATTTTAACCGAAACAAACGTCTCTATTATTTATCCTTTGAAAATGAGCGAAGCATGCATGTAGCCTCATTGTATTAAGCTGCTGATTTGATAGCATGATTTCCGTGCCGTGGTTATGTAATCAGAACCGTGTGAAATCTCGAATAACTGAGAATTACTTCTATTTCCCTTCCACTGAATTTAAAATTGTGATTATGCATGCACTGACAATAAATTCCTTAAAGGAAACGTTAAAGATTCTCCCTACAACAGGCCTTGAAGGGGCCGGGAGGACCGGAGTTGTGGCTTTATCCTATCTGAACTTCGGCGCTTGTTAGGCTGGTTGGTCAACGTAATGTTTCGGTCGCTTTACACCAAGGAAAATCCCCAGTAACCAGAACAGAAGGCTGGGTGGGTCCCAGAGACAGTCAGAATGGATGTGGATAAGAGAAAACTTTATTCTCCCATTGGGATTCAAACCCCTAACTTTTCAGCCTGTAGCAAGTCATTACACTGATTACACTATCCCTCCTCTGTAAAAGTTGTGCCTCGTACGCACATTCTTTACATTTAAAAACACATTTTTTACGTGAAACAAACTCGTACAGTACATCAGAAATTGAAATTTTACAATATACATTGTTCAAAACCGAATAAATACGCTTCTGTTCCTTATACCAGTGTTTCTCAACCGTTATGAGACCGCGGCCCGGTAAGTTCTTTTTTTATGAGAAGAGGGCCCGGTCCCAACAAATTTACTCGTAAATACCTTTCCATTTTTTAAGTTCGTTCATTAAGCTAACATAAGTATTAATAATTAATTATGGCATAATCATAAAGATTATTAGGACACTTATGTATACGGTGTGGCATGTTGACAAATATAAAATTATATTTAAATTAATTATCAACCACTGGAATAATGAAATCTTGTAGCATATTGTAGTTTCCTTAGGCCAACATCTGGGTCTGAGATTTTCGACACATTCACAAATATTTTTCTCCTCAGAATATTTCCACTATAAAACATTTATTCATGAAAATTGCTTAGAAAACTAAAATGACAAATTCCAAGAGAACCTCTCGCGGCCCGGTATAATTCATGCCAGGGTCCGGTACCGGGCCGCGGCCCGGCGGTCGAGAAACAGTGTGTTTTACGACTCCGGTGTATCTTCGTCAATATTCGCAGCTCTGGTACAAAATCTGAAGTTCATGACGACTGAAAGCAGTGACGCTGTTCTGTCGATCAGCCGCATGAATGCCGTGTCGTAGTTTGTTTCGCACCGACAAGGTAGAAGGCCAAATATTAATTCGAATAACCTGGCTTATGTGACTCAGCTTCAGAGTTCTGTTTCTTCACCAATACATAAAACTCGATTTTGGGTTCCCTAAATTCTCCTGTCCAATAGATACAGTAAATCTTTTCTTTAAAATAACCAACACGATGTCACTTGTAGACTATCCTTTATTTTCATGGGTAGTCGTCATTCACTCTCTACATGTTTCGAGCTTTCTAGAAGCTCATCATCAGGAG
>Ga0123352_10012270_pt1 | contig 13542 bp, 10 predicted proteins | sample TergutLab28metaG_FD_89700 | JGI IMG/M metagenome (GOLD analysis project Ga0123352, IMG submission 89700) | Labiotermes labralis P1 segment gut microbial communities from Petit-Saut dam, French Guiana - Lab288 P1 | ecosystem: Host-associated > Arthropoda: Insects > Digestive system > Gut ...
AACTATAATCAAAGTTCATTGTGTGTGAAAACTAGGCACGAAACAACAAAACACCTTCTTTTTTTTTTTTTTATTTTCCACAACCCAAAGAAAAAAAAAAAAAATAAATATAAAAAAAGGGGGGGGGGGGCACAAAGAGCATGACAAATTACAAAAATCATGTTCTTATTTTCAGTCACTAGTATATGTAGCAAATCAACCACACACAACACCAGAATTTATCAATTTATTCATGGCTACATCTTTTGGCTCCAAATGTGAGCCATCATCAGGCCTTGTATAAATGTTCAAAGCTTATAAATGGCCTGATGATGGTTAGCATTTACAGCCAGAACATGTAGCAAAGAATAAATTCATAGAAAGTGGTGGTGTGTGTGTGTGTGTGTGTGACTAATTTTATACACATACCTGTCATTTTTTAACACCAATGGGGATGTTTCATCTTAAAAAGATTCTTGTTTTATGTTTCCAAAATTTATATAAAATCACCTTCACACAGGAATGGGAGAGCATGCCATTCTCTCCATTTGCTGCTACAGTAGAAATGGCAGGAGCTGCACCGTTCTTGGACAGACAACCAATTGACATACTTCTGGAAGGAAATGTTCAAGACCTGCCATGGATGACAACTGTTGCAACAGCAGAAGGACTTTACCCTACAGCAGGTATATATCAGTGTAAGATCTGAGGTAATTACAGTAGCAAAGAAACATGATCTGGTCTTCCAGATTGTGACTCTGTTTAGTCTTGTAGGAAGTAACTACTGTAATGTGAAATACTTTATTCCACCAACACGCTGTGGTGCAACTCCATAACTCAGTTTTACTTTTTTCTCTTCTACTCTGAAAATGCGAGGCAGCAGGTTCATCCAAAAGTTGACACATACACATCAAATTATGCAGCCTCATATTCCACATGACTGCAACCATTAATCAACCTGTGAAAACATCAAATCATCTACATCATCTACAAAATCTGATTTTTTTATGGCATTGCCTATAAGCCATGATGTCTTGAAATGTGATGCAGTGTAGAAGGTAGATAAGTAGCAACATTTCAAACCAACAGGCTCCCTTCACCCTAGTTAGAAGAGATGACCCTGAAAATTAATGCAATAAATTCCTCTATAATAACAGGAATATCTACCAGAATCAACAGCTCTACATTTCATACAATGGTGACTTCACACAACACCTTGTTCCAAACACCTAACCAATGGCAATCAAGAGCTAAAGAGGACTTCATCTCTTAGAGGACTCCACTTCTTAGTGTTATAATCATTATTAACATAAGCCCACTGTAATTTCAACTGAAAAATTTGACAACCCATCTGCAGATATGACTTCCACGGATAACCCTTCATCTAAACCACTCATACACTGGAGCAATTATTGGATAATATAAACCCACAGTTGAATATACGTGCCACAATCTTGATCAGTTCTTGAAAGACAGCTTTACAGAAGAAGTAACGTTGCTACCTACAGACATCTTTGTACTGGCAAAAGTTTCAGTTGCAATACTGACTGAACCATACGTAATTCTACACTACTTCATAATTTGAACTGTTTTTGGCAATCACTGCCACACAGTGTACATATCTGTAACTATAAGAATTAGTTCCTACATGGAAAAACAATGAGGGCATAACTTAGGTTTTTAGGTAAACAGATGCCCATGTTTCCATATCAGTAAACAGTAACTTCTCAAATGGAGACAGCGTGTGGTCAGAAAGGAGAACCTGTCTTTCCAATAGAATATAAGGTACTGCAAACAGACAGAAATTCAAGACACCATATGTTTGTTACTGCCCTATCGGATGACTATGCCTACAGTTTCTATCTGTCCAAATTAATAACAATCTGAAAATACATCTACAAATTCTCCTTAATAGGACTGTCATAACCAGACTAAAGGTATATACTGGGGTGATTTTAACTGTGTATATAATGTTATTGAACACTGAATCATGCACCCATGCACAGTCCGATGAAATGATACTAAGGGTTAATAAGGTTGTGGAGATTGTAATCAAGTACTTCTTCAGTAAGTAGTTTAGCAGAGACAGTTAATAGTTTTGAAAAAAAAAAAAAGTAACTGAAGCAAAAATCATACTTCCACTCTTTGTTTTTTACACAAGGAAGTAGATTACAAAACAATACACACACACATGGTTTACTTTTCAAACATAAGATCAATCAAATGGCTTTCATCTTTCTGTGAACATTGTTGCACTCAGAAACACATTACTCACTGCGTCATCTCCACCAATACTTCTGCAATTTCTGCTACAATTCAGTGAAAGTCTTAGCACAACTAACATACACCTGGTTCTTGAGTTATCCCCACAGGAACTAGTCACGTAAGTCAGGATAACCTGCAAGTTAATAAATGCCCCCTTTCCCTAATCTTGATTAATATTGATTTATTTTCATCCATATTGTTACATATGCAACACTGGACTTGTCCAATTGTATAATACAAAATTTACAGTGCTAAGTATCCGGCAGTTATGATATGTGGTAATAATTACAATAATTCCAATACACGTACAAAAAGGAAAAAAGAAAGAGTTTACAAACGTAAAGTACATTGCTATATGCTTCTCGTTTGAAGTAGGCCTTGAAAGTACTTAGGTTTCAAGTTCAATGTTACATCCAGCAGTCACCTGTGTGACCAAGGATACGTCTAACATGACACAGTCAAATATACAATAGGTTGTAACTGAAATTGTTACAGTGATAAAGTGTAATTGGCTTGGCTTAATGTAAAACGTTTTACCACGACACAGTATTAAAGTTAACCCACAATGCTGTTTTATAACTCCTGGTTATGTGTAACTCCTAGTGGTGTCTCTACTCTAGTGTTGTTCGCAGGTATTCTTCAAGTGAGTAAATCGTGTTCTTCAGTAGAGTGGACTTCACTTCTTTTCTGAATTGGTTATATTTGTCTATGTTTTTAATCCTCCAGGGCAATTGTTTGTACAGTCTGACACCCATATGCAGCACACTTTTTTGAAGTTGAGATGTGTTATGAGACTGTGTGTGAAGGTCGTATTTGCTTCTTGTGTTATGATCATGAATTTCACAATTTTTCTTGAGGTCGTCTCTATGCTTTCTGATGTAGCACAAAACTTCTAAAATGTATATTGAGGTTACGGTAAGGATTCCATTTTCTTTAAATTTCTGCCTACATGATTCTAGTCTTTTTAGACCGGTGATTAATATGATCACCTTTTTTTGAATCCTTAATGCTTTTATGCTTTCTTTGGCCCCCCCAAAGTATAATCCCGTATCTTAAACAAGGCTATATATGTACCCACTTTTAAATCCATGGCAGTTCAATTATCAAGCATGAGTAAACACATAACTTGTGTTGAAAGATTTACTGAAATTTTGGGTGATGCAAAATTAATCAGCTGTCATCTTATGTCAGTCAAAGCACACTCCACACCTTACATTACAGTAATAAGCACTACTTTCATTACTGGGCAAAACAAAATGCTGACTAGCTCCACCTAGAAACTCCATAGTGAGATGCTCTGTGCCACGCTGCAGTAACCTATGGGGTGATAGGTCCCTACGCATTTGAGGATGACAAAAGCATTTCAGTAACTCTCACAACATATCACGATCCAGGTTGTTACACACCTTCCTTGCACCAGATTTATGATCGTGTGGTCTTTATCTTCGAATTTTTGGTTCCCACAAGATAGAATGATGGCTCACCCTGCAAGAAGTTTGAAGACTGTTCTGCAGCAAATGCTCCAAACAAATACAACCTCACAAAATTATAATGTTCAGTCACCTACATGGGTCCTCTGATATGCCTGCTTGTCACTTCTTACTAAAGATATACATAAAACAACATGGTGGTATATATCAGTCGCCTATAGCAAAATTGGAACACAGCATCAGAGAATAAACTGTAGCAATACTAACCAGGAATTTACATTCCAGTTTACAACAATGTATACCGGAATTTGCACATCAGTTTAGTGATATAATTTTTGAGAAGTAAACTGTATATACACAATGCTTTATTTTGTTAAAGAATTAAAAGTAAAAAAGTTATTTTTTTAATTATTGTTAGTTAAAACCAACATTCACTTGCAATAAATATAAGCATAAAAAAGAGAACACATGACTCATGCAAGTAAACTTATTGTTAGCTTGGTTGGCAAGAGAAGACATCCTGAATGAAATAGAGAACAGATTTTCTACGCTTGCACCTCTCATATTAGACTACAACTACACTGTGTCAGAGAAACAGAAGCTGGCTGTTGCTCAGAGAATTCATCAGTTTTATCTTCAAGACAAAACAATATCTACAGACACCACATGCAACTTTATACAGGTGAGATGAAAACAGTCAAAAATAAGGGGTACTGAAATATTATTTGAGGTTTACACAGTTCAGATTATTCAGGTTGAGGTCTTTTGGATTATGGAGCCATGCAGTTTTATACAAGGATGTCAATGTTTTAGACGAATATGCAGCCTCCATTCTGGATCAACCCTCAATATTGGGGCAAGTTTATCCAGAGTGTTGTTATGCGCATATGACAGAAACAGCATCAAACAACTTCGTTCATGTGGTAACACAGTGGATTGAATTCAGGAAGTGCCAAGCTTCATGCCAGTCACTCACTAACCTGACTGGGACCACTTAATATTAAACAACAAAAGTGAAAACATGGCATTCTTGAATAAACAACTAACCATCTCTCCATTCATGTCACACAAACTGCATGGTTAAAATGTAAATGGGGCAAAATTAATCGTAAGATTTTAGATTTCTGTGGTGGCAAAGATCCATATTGTGGTCTTTGGTAATGATACCATGCTGTAGTCTAATAGGCTTCAACCCAGAACAAGCAGAACTTCAGTACTTCCCTATAAGACCTAACCGAAATGTTGGAACCTACTCCTAGATTATACAGCCATGTCCCAAACCTATGTAGTAGTTAATTTTTAAATTTACTCACTTACTTTAGTGTAATCACCAATAAAACACCATTCTAATTCTTTGTGATCTATGTTCACATCCCATGAATTATGAAATATAGCACCACCCAAACCAAACATAATATTACATTCCATGAGTACCACTATAGCAGAACCAAATATTAAAAACCAGTGTGAATTCTTTGTTTCCAGATGGCCGGTGACCGCCATTTTGTTGTGGAAATGGAACGAGCAGCCAGAATTCAAGCTGCAGTCAACTCAGCGCCTGTATATGTTTACCAGTTTGGCTACAGAGGGGAACACAGTGTATCTGAAATCTTGACAGGAACAAACACTGATTTTGGTATCACCCAATGCAATATAACAGCTCAGTGCATGGAGTCAAAGTGTTCACAAATTGCTGACAGAGGTCTTTTTTGACAAAGCTAATCAGTAATATGTGAATTCTTTAACAGTTCATGTGTTTAAAGTTGAAAATGGCATGAAAGGTTAAGCTTTCTTTAAATCTGTGCTTGTCTGGGATGTGGCGCCATGTAGTACAGTTAAGGTTACAGATGTTTGGGAAAAATACTTATTCTGTGTGAGATTTGAGGCTGTCATTGTGTTAATGTCCAAGATTCTGGTCTTCTGGAATGTTACAGAGTGTAACAGGTACTTTAATATACAATGAAATTCGAAAGAACATTGTGCCTTCATCTCTAACGTTGGTACGTCCTAGGCCAACCCCTTAAGATGAAGGCACTACATTCCTGCAAAATATCTGGACATATTAAGCTATTCACTACATGGCATATCACAGAAGACCGGAAGCTTCACACTGCCTCCATGTTCATGGTTAAGCTGTCACAGTTCACAGCACCACATGCTAGAAGACTGTAGTGTTAATGTTCACCACTGTTAGAAACGAAACTTTCTTTTCCTATTTCTACTTAGACCTCATCAATTTCCATATGCTCATGACAGAAATAAACACTAAGAGGTTAGGAAATGAATAAACAGCATAACTATTAGGTACACTTGCTGTTCTATAAATCTCTGATTCGGGCAGTTTCTGGCTTCCTTCTATCTGAAAAAAAGTATCACAATGTCAATTAATACAAATCTGCATGCACACAGAAGAGGGATTTGGAAATATAGGCACACAGAAATAATGTGTAAACACTCATATGTACAGGAACACATGTAGATCCTCAAGTAAACTGGTGATTTAAAATATCTGATCTAAATTAAATCTGAACACCAAAAATCCATTCTGCAGTTCTCAAAATGTTATAACAGGCAGACATTGAAATCTTAAAAGGTGCTCTGCAGGGTAAATGTGGCTCAATACTGCTCATGTAGTGTGACATACATGAGTGTTGTTAATGTGCACCCTGGTTCTGGGTGATAACACACACACAGCTAATGGCTGTATTCAATTGCAGCATATATAAATTATGTACAATATTTTTATACAGCACAAAAATCTGTTCAAAGTCACTTTTTCAGTCTCACAGGAATGAATACATGCACATATGGGCTAAAGCTTGGCTATCCATACTAAGAGTTATCGGCTTCACTAATATATGTAAAAATGTTGACAAAAGTTTCGCATTAAGATAAGTTACAAAACAGTATATCTGAATTTGGGTTGACTTTGCTAGACTGTCAGGTAATTCTAAGAAAGAGATGGTAAATAATATGATAGAAATATAAAATGCTTATATAAAGACTATGAATTCATTTCCAAGCTAATCATATTCAAGTAACAAATTCACAAATACTGCTGGAAACCATACCAAAAATGCTACAGTATTATGACCTTACACATGCCCAATATATGTAGGTACAAAAGCCAGTACAGACACTCCTAAACTTCTGCACTAATTACATTCCCAAAATCTGGTACAGTCAAATTTGCACAAGTTGGAATTAAGTACACATGTGGTGAATTATATATGTATATGCAAGGGGGCCACTTGAAATCCAAGTTCAAAAATTATGGAATATGATTAGACACAGCATGACTGCCCTGCTGCCCATGTTACTGCACACCAGTATTACTCCACTACCTTTATCTCACTGTGCTTTCATTCTCACCAGCAAAATTCGGTGCACATTACAAAAATGCCATTATTTCAATTTTTTTAGCACTTTGGCAAAATTGTGAAAATCAACTACTTGCTTTGTTATGTCAGTTTGTCTGTCCATCTGAATGGAACAATTCGGCTCCCAATGGACAGATTGTCATGAAATTTGATGCTGGAACATTTTTTGAAAATCTTTCCAGAAAATTCAAGTTTTCATTAATATTGGACAACGATAATGCATACTTTACGTGAAGAACGGTATAAATTTTTCTTCATATCTTGTTCATTTCTTCCTAGAATTAGAAATGTTTCACACAAAAGTTGTACAGAAAATCAACATATGCATTTTAAGTTCTATAACTTTTTCTTTTTTTGAAAATCATGCCCTTTATAAGATAATGTGGAAAAATTTCAGAACCAGGCAGGTCACAGATGACAATACAATGCATGCACGTTGCATGCTGGATAAGTAAGGCAAAGATACACACTCAGAATATATGCAATTCGATTGCAACAATGGATGAACATACACCCCTCAATGTTGTACGTAGGCTGTCTGTCTTGTTACTTGTTAAAAATTGTGCAAGTCTGCAAGTGTTAACTTGAGATTGTTTAAAGTCAGTAATGTCTGTTTTTCCAAACTAATGTGATATCTTAGTTTTATAGCAGCGAAGAATTAGACTGTGGTTAGTGGGATATGACACCATTTAGTTTAGTATGAGGTTGCCATTGGGTTGTAGCAAATCTACTGCCACTATCTTCAGGGTACAATACAGCCCAGCTGGGAAATGGGTAGATTATGTGCTCCAAAGCCCAGGTCCCAGCATCCTGTTGTATATGCTACCCGCTTCTCCACTTGGCTCACTTATTACTTGAAGACAGAGGCAGCAGGTTCTTTGAAGACACTTAATAGTCTAGAGGCTTACAGTCTAAACTTTCAAAACTTACATTAGATGGTACTCACACAGCAGCATATTAGGATTATGATGTTTTGGAATGTGACATGGCACAGCAGAAACAACATAGCGTTCCAAAGTGACTATTGCTTCTTCTAGGTGCTTCCCATGCAGATGATGCAGACTTTGTATTGAAACTTTTCTTTCATGACACTGATGAGATACAGCGAGACAAAGATATGTCCAAACTACTTGTAGACATCTGGAGTAGTTTCAGCAGAAATGGGTAAGGCTGAACATACTACATAATGTGTACAAACTATAGTTCTCTGTGTTTGTAGCATGTAGGAAGATACAACTGTCCCAGCGTTATGGAGGAATATACTAACTTAATCCTTAGGATGACTGAATTTGGTGCATGTGAATGTTGAACTGAACATGAAGGAGAATTTTGTCAATTATAGTAGAATGCATGTGTGCAAGTAGGAAAGAAAATATTTTAAATTTATATCAAAACAAGTCTTCTTTCTTTTACAGCAATCCCAACCCCGCTGCATGGAATTTCGCCTGGAAACCTGTGACACCAAGAAGTGAAGAGCTTGTATATTTGTACATAGCTAACAGCAGCCACCTGGAAATGAGATCCAGCCTTGACTTGGGACACAGGGAATTCTGGGATTCACTCCCCATTAATGAACCCCAGATTAACGTAGATTTTCACACCATAAAGCAATCTACACCTGACGAGCTATAGAAGTTACGACCAAAGTAGTCTTTAAACATACCAGATTATGAATAGATGTTATTCAACAGACACTGCACTGTATGTTGACTATAACAAACATAATAAAATACATGCATAAGTAAAAGATATGAAGGTACACAATTTGCTGTCATGCTGTATTAACTTTGGAACAAACTGTAGTTTTAAAGTGATTTCACAGAATTGGTATCTACATCTATGGACATAACAACACTAGTCAACTAGGTTTTCAGCAACATGGGTTAAAAAAAAAAGTTTTGCCCATGTCATTGCATGGTCCTCTCAACCTCATAATTCAGAAACTTGCAACGCGTCACTTAAAAAAAAAAAGCGTATACATTTTCTTTAAATGTCCGCAAAGTTTTGATAACTTATATATATAATCTTTTTTATTCAAATTGTGCCCTCTCACTTGTAATTTGAATGTTGAGAGTTCCTTGTACATTGCTAACACATTTTCTGATGGAACAGAATAATCACAAGAAAATATAACTTGGCTTTTTCCAAAGAGTTCATTCTCATATAGTATTTGAATGAGTGTAAAATATGGAGAAAATATTAATTAATTAAAACTATTATAGTTTGTTTGTGCAAAGCTCTAGACTAGGGTTTTTGAACGTTTTTGAGAGTGCGTGCTCTAATTGTTTGTAAATTTCCAAGAAATTCTTTTGCGTGCCCATGGGAACTTTGAAACTCAAAATAAGATCTTGGTGTTTTACACTATTATTACTAATTACTGCATTATTAATATTCATGCATATTATAATTAATGCATAGTGTAACTATTATACTTCTAATAAATTCCTCCTCGAGGAATGTAATAAGGAAGAAAATGTAGGAGTAATTGTGGCAACTATTACTTCCTCTTCGAAAAGGTGATTTTCAAACGTTGCACGTGTTCTTCACAATATACAGACTCTGGATGGATAAAATAAATATAAAAATTGGGACAGCAGTGAATGACGTGTGTCAAGGAAACCTTTCCACGTACCATGGTTTCATCAGCCCTGCTCTAGGCTCTTTCCTTACTATTTTCCAAGCATGAAATACATCCTCTCAGCTCTGAAATTCTTTATTCCTTCAACATGAAATCTACTGAAATCAATTCCTATGAACTCTTTACAGATCTACATTACATAAATTTTGCACATGGTATGATATATATAATCACTTTCGTTGTCAGTACACCTGACTTAGTAAGAAAAGCAGCCAATTTCTTCCATGCTGTCTGAAAGAGAGTTGAACATTTTTGGCTAATGTAAAAATTACTGATTTATGCATATTTTAGGTTGTTCTGGCCGTTTTTAGGCCCATTCAAAGAACTACGAAAAGTGACCATCGGGTTCGTCATGTCTATCTGTTCGTCCAAATGGTACAACTCAGTTCCCACAGGAAGGTTTCTCATGATGTTTTATAAGAGTATTTTTTTTAAAAACTGTCAACAAAATTCAAGTTTCATTAAAACCTGACATGAATAACGGGTACTTTACATGAAGATGTATGTACACTTGTGATAACATCTCACTTATTTCTTGTCAGAATGAGAAATGTTCCAGATGACATTTGTACAGAACATAAAAACAGACATTTTACATTCAGCAACATTTTGCCGATAATTGTGCCCTTGTGAGATGGAAAAATGTTGTAGAGGCGGACAGGTCACAGGTAACAATTTAATACGGCACATGCGCGCTGCATAACTAAGGCTACAAACACATACTCAGAATATGTAGTACTCACTGCCTTAAGACGGCAACAATGGCTACGCGAACGCGCGTCAATGTTACGCTATACATACATTGCCCTTCTTGTCAAGCATTAAATACGCTCTTTCTGCTTGCAAGTCCTATACTCCTTCAATGTACGATATCTGTCATAATTGTTTATGAATTCAATGAGATCCCCTTCACACGTGTCATACGTACCGTTCCTCCCTCCAAATGACACGTGCGTCCCTCTTGCTCTCCCGTCTTTTCCTTAATTTTATGCCTTGCCTTTCTCTTTGGTCCATGTCACTGGCCTCGATAACGAGTGCAGACTGAACAGTCACAAAATTGGTCTTTTGTTGGCCATTCCAAATACCATTTCTGGTAACCCGTGTTCGTAGCGCTGACAATTTGAGAGTCGGGGGCTACAGCGACAGAAGTTCCATCTGGAGGGAGGAAACGCATATGGTAGTACAGAAACCCTGTAGAGGAAAACCGCCTAATATGGGAAGGGGGGTTTTAGAAGGTTTATAAGTAAAAGAAAAAACGATGTGTTGAACTGATAATGGCATGAATGCTGTTATTACAAAAGTCTGAAGTAACAGACACTGAGGATTCAATTGCAACCTAAGGTATAAGGCCATGGGTTTTCCGGGCATGAAAAAAAATTACCTTTTCCATATTAGGCACAGGGGTGTTCAAAATATGGAGAATTCAGTCCATAAAAATAATAGATTTATAGTTGTGGAAATACATTAGAAACGAGGCTTACAAAGGCACGGTACAAGCTTTTTGTCTTTCATAAAAAGTCTTACACAACAGGAAATAAACATCTGGACTGACGAATAAAATTTCCAGGCCTTCTTACCCTCATTAAAAACTTTTTTTTTTTTTTTCCGTTTTGAGTGTCTCAATACAGTTATTTAAACAAGCAAACTTAAGTTGAATGTACGAGCAGCAACAAAGAACTTCGATTCTTCCTCGCTACTTGCACATATCACAAATTAATACTTCATCTTCCAACCTGGCTCAAAAAGCGTGACTCCACCCTAACAAACGTTGCAGTTCTGTCACGGTCTTCCGAAAATAGGTGCAGCAACATGCATTCGGCGTCCCTTTCACCGCCTGACATGGGTTGGGCATCACATCATGATCTCGAGTTTCAAATGTCAGTAACACAGAGCCTCTTCTTGAAGTGAATACCCCGTGTCGATAAGGTAAGGAAGGCGTTTCGCACGAATGATGCCTCTTTTAGTTTGAGTGCCTGATGTTTATTCTTAACTGCCCATAACTGTGGCTTTTTCCCGGCATTTACTGTGCAGATCAAATAACTTGATACTTGAGCTCCCTAACACTGGAATGCAGCTGTGGTCAGCAAAGTCCCATCACTGCTTGGTTCGGGTCGGCACGGTCAGGCAACTTTATACCTATTGAAAAAACATCTATGTTGGCAGTTGGAGTACTGTCTGTATCATATCATAACATTTATTATATTCCATAAATCCATCATTTTGTACAGACACCACTGGATGTGGAACTTGTCAAAGTAGTATATACAATATAGTTAAACATAATTATCATACATTGCACATCGATATAAACACTTACAATGTTAGCGGGTCAGGCAATTATCATTAGTATGCATTATAAGTAATTAAATAAGGCACAGGTTTAAAAGTACCCCTTTCCATAAGCTTGTGATTTACAGCTGTTGTATTCTAATATTCTTCAATTGTGTAGAATGACTTTAGGTGAAGATATTAACCTAGTTCCGATGTAAATATTTTAGCATCACAAGATAAACTTCTTATGCTGGAAGGGAGATTATTTTAAAAAAAACTTTATGCCAGAATAGTAAGCCCCTTTCTGATACAATGCTAAGTTAGCCTGAGGCTGATGAAGGTTAGAAATTTGTCTAGTATTAATGCTGCGTATGCCTGAGTTTCCCCCCTGACCAGCTTGCCTCTTCAGCCCGGCACGGGATCAAGCTGTCTGACGAAAACAGTACGTATGCCTTCTGCTAAGCAGCTTCCTTCTCCTTTTGCGTTAAAACAATCTTATTCTTGTAGAGAGAACTGGTGATGATCTGATCATGTTGACAGTTGGAACGATTGTCTGTCGTTTCTGAAGCAAAAAAAGGTAGAAGGCTGACACAGCTGCTCGGATAGGAGTCATCAGGATCTGTGCAGATGTGGGCACTGGATCAAATTCCTTGGACTTTACAGGTCGGTTTTGATCTACTGTTCAGGACGCAGAATTCTTAAAAGACCTGTATCATCAGAAAGTAAACCTTGCTGACAGAAGATGTTTCTATTAGGAGGGGCAAAGCCCACTTTATGACACCAATGACCGCACTGTCTGCTGTGGCAGTTCTGAGATAGGCACGTTCGAAAAATTTAACTACTTGATAAACTGTCACAAATTTTCCATCACATCTCCTTATGCACTGTTCCATTTCATGAGCATAAAATATCTTCAAATGGGACACTAATGCTTAAATCAAGAGAATGCATCTTGTGCGTCGAATACGGAAGAAGGGAAATTACAGAACATTGATGTTCTCTGCCCAGTAAATTTCTAGTACGTGAATAGTGTCCATCTGATATGAGTAAGGCGGGATCTTCTTCAGTAAGCTTCACGTTCTGGATAAGATGGTGGAACCAGTGTGTAAAGAGGTCCGTCTAAATCCACCATGAAGGATGACAAGTGTAAATCAAACGCAATGAAGCGCCATTCATTAGCTCTAGATTCACAATCTTCGGTGGCAGAATTATTAGTGGAGGAATACAGCGCACTGCTGGAATGTCTCTCGTTACAACTCTAAAGCCTGTAGGAAGCATGTCTTATTCTGCATATTTCTGGTTCAAATTTGGCTACTGCCTCAAGAGTGAACATTCCTGCCCAGTAAAATGAGAGGCCCTGTGGTGTTCTAACAGACAGCTTAGAATTTCGGCTTTAGAATATTTTCAGACACTTTCTTCCGGCTGCTTCCTTTTCCTTTGCGAAGGGATTTTCGATGCCAGTTGAAAAGCAAACTGGCAAAAGCCTTACTGAGACAATGCGAAAAATCGTTCGTACGTACGAACTCAATAACCTGGAAGATATGTCTTCAGTTCTGTGTGAGGGATGGCATTCTGGCTA
>Ga0123352_10012271_pt1 | contig 13542 bp, 7 predicted proteins | sample TergutLab28metaG_FD_89700 | JGI IMG/M metagenome (GOLD analysis project Ga0123352, IMG submission 89700) | Labiotermes labralis P1 segment gut microbial communities from Petit-Saut dam, French Guiana - Lab288 P1 | ecosystem: Host-associated > Arthropoda: Insects > Digestive system > Gut ...
AACGACTCGACACTCACCCCAACAACCTAGCAAATACATTATTTAAAGAGCAATTCGGAACTCGCAGACTTAAGAGACTGTATCCTACTGACCTCGTCACTAATCGTTAACTAACTCAGCAACTTTCACCCGAGACAACATCAATCCTTGCGATTGAGAATAGAAGGGAGAACTTCACTGGAAGTATCTCCTACATGTTTCAAGCGTTATCTACACAACGGTTACTAAATGTCTCCGGACAGATTGTAACAAACAAGGAATTCAAATTTTAAAAAAATCTCTCTCCGTACAACCCCTCCTACCTATCACCAACGGTTCCTGAACATACCTTGACAGATTAAACTTACAACGCATGGCCGTGAACCGTCCGTAACTGACGCCAGCAAACCTAAGAAACAAATATACCAAAAATGATCGGCTACACTGCAATGTAGAAATCTGACCAATTTTACAGAAATAAGTTTTAAAATATTTACATTTTGAAAAGCCCAGATGTTGAGAACCAATCTAAGAAGTAATATCAATCTAAATTTATTTCACAAATGAAGGGAAACAGTAATTTTGCCCTTGATATATAGCTTTAAATTGTTAAAGTTGGTATGCCCTGCTGACTAATAAAATGTGCATAAGAAACAGATTATTTGAAGTAGATTCGTTCAGAAGCGTGTAGGCTTACAACTACTCAAAACAGTCCCGGAATTTTATGGAACAAAAGAACGTTCATTACTGTCAAAGTACATCGGGGTATTACACCAACTAAATGCACTTTTTAAATTAATACAATATTAATGAAGCATCTGCAACATGTTTCGGTACAAGTGTACCATCTTCAAGGAGAACAAAATGTCAGATTTAAAAGCCACATGCTTCTATGAAGCTGTTATTTATAGAGTTCTTTGGTTTGAAGCAGCGTCGTCGTTGACGTTAATTGAGAGAAAAAAGGTACAACTGTACAGAACTTTAAAACGGAATGGACAACTTTCAACTATCTCATGCTCAACAACGAAAGATGATTAATAAATTTAATAATGCCAAATTAATTTTTCTTAAAACTAGTGCAGCAATTTGGTTCAACGCTACCTGTAGGATAAATCAATTAACGCCTGAGTATGTAAAAATAACAAAAAAGGAAATCTGGAATAGTAATATCACCAGAATAATTTGAGATGATGGAATTTTTTGGACAAGACCCAGTAAGGTGTAAAATTGTTGTGGATAGCAAATGTTTACAAGTAAAGAATTTTAAACATCTTGGTTCTGAAACCTATTGTGTAAATGCAAAGGATGTTCAAAAATAACTATAAAAACTTGCCCAAATACTGGAAATTATAAACAACAATTTTAAATCAACTTTGGTCCAGAAATTTTAAAGAAAAGAAGTACATAATACACCGGTTCTGGAAGCGAAATTTGGAAACTTAGAGAAAAGGATAAAAAACGAAAGACGTCAACTGAGATGAAATTTTTCAGAAGAACAAGCAGGTGCACAGTTTTTGACCAGAAAAGGAATGAAGGAATTTTGGAAGAGTTGAAAGTAGCACCAGCTGACGAGAAACAAAGAAGATACAAACCAAATCGGCTACGACATGTAGCAAGAATGGATAATAACATGATGCCAGAAATAATGATGCATTATAGACCCAGTGGACGAAGACGACATGGAAACCTTTGAATAGACTATTAGACGAAGCCGAAACAGGCCTATCAAGGCCTAACTGATGACAGATGATGATGATGATGATGATGATGTACGTAAAAATTAAAGGAAAAGGTAAAAATCAACAAAATATAAACACAAAACTTGAGGCAACAACCAAAACTTTTAAAAATATGTACAGTTTACTTTTATACGTAATTGACGTCAACAACGAAGCTGCTAATGGCCGAAGAACTCTATAAATTACAGCGTCCCAGAGGCAACTGGCTTTACAGTCTGGCATTTTGTTCTTCCTGAAGATGGTACACTTGTACCGAAACATGTTGCAGATGCTGCTTTAATATTGTATTAATCAAGACTGTGTATTTATTTGGTGTAAAAAAAACGGTGTACTTTGATACAAAAATGCACGGAATGGACAAATTTAAAATAGTTAATTACCATGTTCACAATAGTCTGCGAATGGACTTCGTCGAAAGTCAGACATATCTGGCGCTCAGACTTCCATTTTGTCCTTAAAACTTTAAAAGCATAGTTAAATCCCATCTGCCATCTTTTGGCATTATTAGGAGCTCTCCATATATTCCACGTTAGCGTTTAGCGGGTTAAGGGTTAAACCCCATTTTAAGATGATCCTTTCATATACTTCTCGGGTTTATGAATTATCTCTTTACTGCAGATTTTCCGACTAAGTCTTTGTGTGTATTTGTTTCCTCAGGCATACCTTTTATGATCATACCCCGCCCATATCCTCATCCTTTGATTCTTTATCTTCATACTCTGTATGGAAAGTGGTATAAACATGACGCTTCTCTTTATTTGATTTCCTCCATCCTTCTATCACTTTCTCCTTACTGATATTTTCGGCAATTTGCCCTCAGAATTTCCCACTTTATGTTTCTTCCTAACGACTGTTGTGTACAACACATAAATGCTAAACGTAGTCCTGAAAATGTCACGATTCATAATGAAGACGATCAGCGGAGCCTGGCAACTTTTCAAAATGTAGCATAGTCCTCATGTAGTACAGGTACACGTGTATGGACCAAGTTTACTCTCACGCATTTCATTTAGTTTCATCATCCGCCTGTCAAAACCTGTCAGCCTAGTTTATCAGGTTCGCTATTGTAATCCCACTCATGCCTGACTAGAAATTCACTGTTTTCGTGTATTTTTTTTACTCCATGTTGTTTTAACTGTCATATCACATTTAACCATCATTGAACTGGAACAAGTACTTCTCAATTATTACCTACCAAAGCAGTGAACAACGTAGCTGCTAAGTCCCTTTCATACTCCAAGACATTTATCTTTACGTGTAACCCCTTTGTGTTGTATAAAGAGCAATTAAGAGACGAAAACCGCCAATCGTAACTCCGTTCATAAAATGTGTCTTTTAAATAAATAATCCTTCTTTATGTATTTTTTATATTTCCTAGTAATGGCTTTCCACGGAGCGCATTGTTGTGATTGATGGCTTTATATCCTAAGTGCCAGAAACATTTTATTAATTGTATATCTTAATTAATAGAAGGTATGGCTTGCCAAACAGAGGATGGGGTCAAGTCCCAGAGGTAATGACGTAGGATTTATGGCGGAACAAGTGGTTTTAGGAATACTTTCTCTCAATATTTCGGTCTCTGTTGCCATCTATCTTTCCATCAATGCTCTATAGTTATTCGTATGTCATCACAGGGGTGGAAAATTGGGTCAATTAGAGGCGGCAGTTACAAGTTACATGTTTTACCCTTCCGCACAAGAATAGAAATTGTACAATAGGGAGAGAATTACTCATTATTCGCTCGAAATATGGTTATTTTTCATATTAATATTGCACAGTACTCATATACAGCAGAGAAAATTATCACTCAAGGAAGTATGTAGTATATAATTACAAATTGTTTTTATATGTGGGTTCTAATAATGTCCAAACACGCTACACGTTTACTTCTACATCTTTTTCATGGCTGTGATTGTTTTACTTACTGGAAAGGGAGAATTCCATAAAATATCCCTTTTAATTCTTCGAAAGTACAAAGGAAGTAGTCGTAACTTGTTTTGAGGTATTTTTTTCAGGTGCTGGCGAATACCAGCGGAAGACTCAGAATAGCCCTTCCTTTGGTAAAATCCGTGAATCTCCCACTATGGTATTCAGTTCAATAAATAGGAAGCACTCGCGTAAATGTATAATGCAGTGTTCAAGAGTCTACCTCCTTGAAAAAAATAAGGAAAAGTAGGTGTTAATATTCAGTAGATCACACAGAGATAAATAAATTCTCCCGGTTTCTTCCATTTCTGACACATATTACGTCAGATATGAAAAGAAGCGGACGAATTTACATCAAAGCTGACTTTACACCTCATTAAAACATCTGCCTCCTCTTTGTAGGTTACAAAAGTCTCCAGGTTCAAAATCCCTTGCTACGTTGCCTGTTTGAGAAATTATAAGTAGTCCATGAACAACTACATCGTCTAATTCTGCAAAAATAACATATTTTTTTTAAAGTTTTATTACATGTATCTGTTCTATTCAATTTAATATCTTAGTTAAAAATCTGGTTTTTTAAGTTACTGAGGTGCTGCCTAGTTAAAAAAGTATTTGTAAACAGCTTCTTAACTAACTTTAAAAAGCTCATTCTAATCACATTTAAAAACTCCATGACCGTGCATTTGTAAGTTAGATATGGTTACGAAATATTCTAATTCAAATATTTAAATATATATATATATATATATAGCACTAATGATGTCATTGAGTTCCATGCAGTATGTAAAGCTGAACAAACGTCGTGGAATTATATAAAGAATATTCATATCAACATACATTTCTATTACACGGAGTGCCGGTTATCTTATCGCATTCACTCATTTAGATGCAATTGGCAGTAACAAGAACATGCATAAATATAATTAGACTGCTGTAAAAATCAATAAATACTGTCTTGTCCAACCAAATTCAAAACAGGCGTTAACACGTGTTAAAGAAGACAACACTTTTCGCAACGATAAAAAATGCCTCCTGCTTAGAAGTGGATTAGTGTTGTGCGAAGAACTAATGCGAATTAAAAAAAGGTCTAATATCCCAAACTCTTCCAAAAATTATGAAAGAGTTCTTTAAGGCAATTATAATTGTGAATTATGACAAAGCATAATGGAAAAGAAACTTACCTGCTGAATTTTACACCAGTTCTTAAGAGACGAATATTAGTTTACACTGGATTTTAACAAAGCACTGTACTCCAGTAAAAGAGACGGATCTGCCATTTGCCAAGCACGGAACGCAAGTGGATCCGACACTTTATCATCAAGTAATGTAGTACACTTCTCCGCAAGTTTGTACCTTCAGCAATAACTTGAAAGAACCGGCATTCCTTGCGTACAAACGTAGGTAAAGAGCTGACTAAACCTTGTGGTAGTGAACTTCACCTAATTGTGCTGACGAAGTGGTGATAGTATTATTTTATCTCCCTTTACAAACAAAAGTGTAAGTTTATCTTCCTTGGTTAGTGTAATATATTATTATTCAAGTGTTCTGATCATACGTCTATATTTTAATGGTATTTAATGAGCCTCTTATGGTCTTAAGAGTTTTTGCCAGATGAGAGTTGTTGGTCATTGTCCATGCGTGAGGTATGCGTAATGTAAGGACTTCTAGAAAGTTGGCTGTGCTTCCCTATTGATGATATTTTTTCATTTTTATTTCAAAAGAATGCTATTGTGGACGTCACAGGACTTTTCGTACATTGTTCCGCAATAGATAAACAGAAGAATAAAAGGGAGTACGTGAAGATGGGGGAGAAAATTTTGAGGAGAATAGCGGAGGACAGTAAAAAAGAAAATGTGGAGGAAGAAAATGTATAAAATAAACAAAAACTGCGAGAAAGACACAGTTATGTTTTTTGTATTCTTCCATTTGACGTCACCCTAATGACGTGGTTCTGACCGAGGTACAACTGCAGTATTTCAGAGTGCACTTAACGTTTTTATACACCCAGTTTTGAGTCCTTCGTTAAATTGTTTCAGCACCTTGAAGCCGCTTTATATTTCCCAGAATGATTACGAAGTGCAAAGCCTCTAAATAAGCCCAGTTGCTTTTTTCCTGCACTGGCCACTTCTGGTCTATCAAGAGTAGCTACAGTTCACACCATAAGAATTTACCTTCGTCTGCACCAAACCCACAATTGTTGCGGCATTTGAATTACATTCAAGTACATTTGTCCAACTGTTGAAACAAGAATTTCGCTGCGCAGGATCAGCAATTGGGTTGGGGTTAAGAGAGGGTATGTAGATGGGAAAGTTAAACAAGGCAGTAATGTCATTGTTAAAGCTGTGAGTGAGAGAGAAGTGCCTCCGGTGTTTCGCTGTATCAGACAGGAATAAATTAAGGCGTGTGACTCGGTGATCTACAAATTGAATCCATTCTGAAACAACTTTGTTCGGAGCAGGGAAGTTGTTTGTGTGGCATTTGGGTGCGGTCTTAGCTGGCTGTGGAAAATACGGCATACGGGAACAAGTGGAGATAGAACTGAAGGACAGATAGGAGGGAAAAATCAAGGATAGTTGGAGGGAAGGGAGGGAGGAAGAAAGAAAGAGACAATGAAAACAGGGAATAACATGACCGGCAATTTATATATAAATATTGAGGTGCGTTCGTGAAACCAGTTTTGCTGTGGAAAACTATAAGTATTACATATTCTAAGTGCGTGTCTGTAGTCTTTTTTGTCCAGCATGCAAAGCGCATGCGCCGTGTTATATTGTCATGTGGTCTGTTTGGCTGTACCATATTTTTGCACATTATATCATAAACGGTATGATTTTCGAAAAAAAAAATTTAATAGACTTAAAATGTGTTTTTCTCTGCAAATTTTCTCTGCAGCATTTCTCATTCTAAGAAGAACTGAGCGATGTATCATAAAAATCTGACTAGATCTTCATGTAAAGCACTCCGTCATTCTTGTCATATTTAAGTCAAACGTGAATTTTTCCGACATATTTTCTAAAAATACTGAACTATCAAATTTCATGGAAATCCTACCTGTCGGTGCTGAGTTGTTACATGATGACGGAGAGACGGACAGACGGACGGAGATACAGGGAGATAGTCGCTTTTCGTAATTTTGCGAACGCGCCTAAAAAAGGGAGAAGTTAGGACCTAAAAATACGAAAGAAAAGAAAGAAGAAAGAAAGGAAGGAAGCAAGAAGGCGTAGAATGTGCAAAAAATAAAGTTTTTATATAGGCCTATGTTCAAATTGTGTGGCATTTTATAGAAGCGTCTCTTGAAATCCTCTTGTTTTATGTTTTCGTTGGGGCATTATGATGTTACATACTTGCCCATTCCCTTAGCTCTGTTTAATCACACAAGGACCCCGTGTCATTTGTAGTTACTGTCATTATCATTCTGATCACATTATCTTAATAAACGCTATCAGTACCTGTTGCTGTTTTGCGGCTCGGCTGGAAACCAGCCGGACGTTGTACCTAATTTTCTGCAGGTTTTCCCTTCTCCCTTTCATGACATAGTCAAAATTTTGTATTTTAGATATGTGTAAAACATGCTCCAACATGGTCATGATTACATTTCACCGGCGGTTCTCCCTGCGGACCATCATAAACAACTTAACTGTCTTTCTATCATAGGGGTAAAATGGAAATTTATAATAGTGAATACCCGCACATGAGATGCGGATTCTATCTTCTCTCTATTATACGGGTAGAAAAGCGGGTAGTCAAAGAACGTGCCTTGGGGTATAGGCCACAAAGAACACGATAGCTAGTTAAACTATTTTATGTATATGCCAAACGAGGTCATGTTTATTTATGGACTGCATTACAGAAACTGAATACAACCTACGTACCGCTGTTGAGAAAGAAATACAGAAGTTAATTTATGCATTCTAAAGTGGGTTTCTAATTTCGCTGTGTTATATACATTGAAGATGGGCCGGGATAGCTCAGACGGTATAGCGACTCGCTACGGACTGGACTGTCTTGCGATCGAATCCCAATGGAGGCGAGATATTCAGCACTCGTCTAGACAGGCCCTGTGGCCCACACGGCGTTGTTACTAAAGGGTATGGGACCATTTCCGCTTAAAGCGGCCGGAGAATGGCGTTAACTACCCACGCGCATTTGGCACCGAGGTTAAAGAAAAGTAGAATAACACTTCTACCCTCCCTGTTTACCTTAATGGCGCGTTATAGGGTGAAATTTAAAGTTCAGTCTTTTGTAAACAGAAAGGGATTTTGTGGGCTGTTTGGTGAGATATGAAACATCTTGTGTGTTAGAGAATGAACAGAACGTAAAGGTAAAATGGCAAAGTTTACCCTAACACAGGCCACGAAGGCCAAGAGGGGGATTACAAGTACAGCTCTACACTTTCTTTAACCTCAACACTAGATAAGGGGCGGTTGATCAACGCCACGTCCCGGCCGCTTTACCCCCGGGAAAGAGACGAAGCACACATTGCATAGGAGCTGAATGAACAGAAAAACGGAGAAAATACGTGATGCTTAGCTTAATAATGCTTACGCTTCACGTGTTGTTGGGATGATTAAGCCGCATAGAATGCGATTAGAAGAACACAAGCAATGGCGTAGATTAAGTAACATTGTGTACAAAATATTAGTCAGACAATACGAAAAGAAGGAACTTGTTGCGAGGCATAGGTTCGAGATTAACATTAAAATGGTTATATCGAGTGACAGTCTAATAGTATTCCTGTGGATCGGCATAGGGATCAGGATCGGGTTTTTGTAAATGTAATATAATTTTTTATATCTTCCGCTACTATGCTTTATTTTTTTTTAATTTCTACCTTCAGTAACTTTCATGCAATTCCTCGATCAATAATCTTGTTCAATTGCATAGTTATTTTTGTGCGCCTTCGCAAGCTTGCAAAGAGCAACTATTAGCTTCGTCATGTCTCTCCGTCTGTCTGTCCGCATGGAACAACTCGACTCGACTCGACGGATTCTCATGAAACTTGGTATTTGAGCATTTTTCGAAATTATGTCGAGAAAATGCAAGTTCCATTAAAATCGGACAAGAATAAAGGGTACTTTACATGAAGACCAATATACATTCATGATCATGTATATCTTTCAGGTCTTCTTAGAATGAAAAATGTTTAAGAAACAATTGTAGAGGAAATAAAAACGTACATTTTATGTTCAATAACTGTGTTTTGAAAATCGAGCCGTTTATGAGATGATAAGGAAGAATATGGTGGAGCCGGACAGGCCACAGAAGAGATATGGCGCTTGTGCATTGCATTCTGGATACCTAAGTCTACAAAAGCACATGCAAAATACATAATAATTATTGCTTTTCAACTGCAACAATGATTGCACGAGGGCGCCTGGTTGTTACGTTTCTGTATTCGTATCCCTGACAAAAATAATCGTCCGTTTTTTAAATATCAATCCATGAGGTGGAATTCTATATGTATTTAGCGTATGTAAAACGCTGGTAGTTAGTACGCACCGCGTTGTGTCTCACCGTAGTCTATTGGCCCTAAAATGTTTAAAACGTGAAAGCGACAGACATCTAACGACAATGTCTTTGCTTAGCTTCAAAGGTCGATACTTTGTATATCCATAAAAATTTCGAGTTTGACTTATTTTGAATAATTCCTTTTATCCATTTCAACATTCCATTAAAAACAAATATTAATTCTCTTTTTATATCTTTTATATCTTTATATCTGGTTCTACTTTCAACATTTCTAAAATGTCTTCGTTTCGTTTTTGGCCCGAAAGGGTGTACCCGGCTGTTCTTGTGAAAAAATTTCGTCTCGAATGAAGTCAGTTATTTTTATCCTTTTTTCTAAGGGCCCAAACTTCGCTTACATATACAAGATTGTGGAGAGCCAATTCATTATATACTTTATTCTAGAAAATTTCCTGACCGCAGTTGGTTTAAAAGTGTTGTTTAAAAATTTCCAAAATTTGAGGAAGGTTTGCTAGTTATCACAACCGAGGTGTTTAAAATTCTTTATTTGTTGTCAGCATTTGTTATCCAGAACGATTTTACATCTTACTAGATCTTGTACTACAAATGCCATATTCTCACATTTTTATGGTAATATTTCCATTCCAAAATTTTTGCTATGATTTTTATTGTGAATACTTCACTTTGTAAATTATCCTCTCTATCAGGTCTTATGCCTTGATCGTCTACAAAAAAGTAGTGTTTATTTTTGTAATGGTTGATAAAGTAGTGCCTTCTGTGTCAATATGGATCCATTTTAATATTATTTCATTTATGTAAACGTTGAATAGTTTGGGTGATAAAGGACAGCCTTGTCTGACTTCGTGATTAATTGTGTGTTCTTACGATAACTGATTGCCTACTTTTATTTCTTTTCCAGAGTAAATTTATATTTTATGTCGAATAATAAATTGGGAATGTTAGTGATGTAATGGAATGGAATGGAATGGATGAGGATGATTTGGAAGACCTTTGAAGTGACTTATAAACGAGGCCGAAACAGGTCTATCAAGTCCTAACTTGTGACGTATGATGATGATGATGATGATACCCCTGTACTTACGTACTGTGTGACTCTATGTGAGGAAAATTCATTTCATTTATGCCCGGTGTTATTTTGATAATTTAAGTGGATATTAGAGAGGGTGAGCAATGAAAACGAGAAGTTCTGTCGTCACTGCTGGAAGTGTAATGGTGCACTGCCGGTGTGACATAGAAGGACCATGGCTGTCAAGTCCCTCGTAAATCTTCATGTGATTTATATCTTAAAAAAAAATTCCAGTGCATCAAAATTACAACAAAACACGCGAAAGTATTGCCTTTTCCAGCAAGGTTAGTCAGTATTGTAATTAGGCTAGGGGCTGGAAGGTCCGTGGTTCGAATGCCGGTAGGTACAAGACATTCTCTTACACAAAACTACTAGACCAACTCTGGGGCCCACCTAGCCTTCTATTCAGCGAATACCGTGAGATTTTTCCACGCGTTAAAGAGGCCGGAGCTTGAAGTTGTCCTGTCAATTCCTTCTAATTCCGGAGGTATGAATGAGTGGAGAGATACCTCATATAACACATAAGCTTTGTAAGGCGAGTAGGAACAACATTGTCTTTAATGTCTCTTTCTTGTTAGATTTTGGCATACGTTTTCTTGAAGGAAATAAAGAGCATTAGCTCATGCGTATTCATTTCCAAACATTTCGTATTGAGCAATTCTTAAATCTGTATGTTACATTCTTGCATCCAAATATCCGAATGAATAGACGCTGGGTTCTTTAGTCTTCTGATTGACTATTGGCCTACCACATACCGCCGGCAGCAAAATTCTGCTGTGCAGTGAACCTCACATTCTGCTCATAGCTATCGCTGTGTTAACGGAGGACTGTTGTTTGTGTACCACAGGCCGACACAATAAACATAGGTACGCCGTGGTTACATACAAAACAGGAACAAGAAGCCTGGTTTAGTTTTAAAAGATCGTAGTGATGGCATATGGTCATTGTAGAGAATAAAACTTTAGATATTTTTAATGTTTCAGGCTATAAGGAACTGTAACGTTTCGGTGGCCGGGTCTGGCTCCATCTTCGGGTGTAGTGAAGAAATGCACATAAGCCGGTGGGCTTGTTATAAAGACCTGGTCTTGAGAATAACTAACCTGAAGACGAAAACAAATTCAGTATCAGAGACACTGCTGGTTTTGTAGTCTGACATGTAAAACAATGTCCAGAATCTAAACCACTATGAATAATGTTGGATATTTCAGTCGAGCTGCAGATTCACAAGTAGTGTGAAAAAATTGTGACGCTTTCACAAACTTTTGCTAATTCATTAATTTATCTCGATAGTTTAAGCCTTGCTGAGGACCGGGATGGGAGTTTTGTATTTCTCTAAAGTTTCTGTTCCAGGAACTTGTCACTGCGATTAGCGAGGTACAATTGAGAAGCTTACAGAAATGCGAAAACGTCTTCATAAAATTTACACTTTATGATATCTCTAATTCTAAAAAAAATTTTCATAAAATTTTAATTCAATTAAAATCCGATCAGTTTTTCCCAAGTAACATGAGGGCATAAGGATACGTACCACGCATATATACGAGTATGTTTAATTTCTCAAATATTCCAACCAAAAAGTTATCTCTAAAAGGTAAGTTAAACCGCACAGCACAGCGCAGCCTTGTCACTGTCGATAGCCTTCTTTAAGTGAAGTTGGATACAAGCTAATTATGATAGGCTCCGAAACGCAGGTTTACATAAAACTAAGAAAGGTAGGCGTGAGTTACAGCGGCAAGGTGTTGAAAGTTTCATCTGTTTATATTTTATTAACGAGCAGACCCACGTGTCTTAGAAGTATTCCTCGTATAAATTTCGTTATTTATAACTGTGAATTATATTATTCTCATATATGAGATTAAGAATTACTGCTCTGTCACTACGCATGCACTAAGTAGTTACGAATGTAGCAGAATATGAAACTAAAGGCTGTCATACTTTAGCCGGCATGGTAATTTCTACTTTCGCCAAAAGTACTCCAGGTAGCAGCACTGCGTAAGCATATCATTACACCAAGTTTAATATCTTTGTACATAGCAGCTATTTTGACAAAATGTATATATTCTTGAGGTTATTAAAATTTTGCTTTTGTAACCCCTCAAAATTGCAAATTACTTTATGATGTTACCTATATAGGCCTAAAGAGTGCCTTAAAGTCGCTTTACCGAAATCATTCACGCGTTCCAGAAGAGCAAGAATATACAGCGCCCCTTCTCCCATCATCCCAGTGCTTGCTCAAGACCTTTGCTTCAAGTTCGGGATATTTACAACCACTCGATTACCACCAGCAGAAAGGAAAATTAAGGGGTACAATCTTTTTCAAAGTCCTGTCCACTATTCAAGTTCAACTTCCGTATCTTCTAAACACTGATTCGCAGATTAAAGCGCAACGTTATATTTTGTGTTTGTTGTGTTTCACATGGGTTGTTTCCTACATTTTCAAAACGTAACAGTGTTTCTTACTGAATATTACTTTATTATATCCCACACGGAAAAATCCATTACGACCGAACCACACTGGAAATTTATCATCGAGAAATTTACGAACACTGAATGAGTGAATGAATGAATTAATTAATTAATTAAAGATATTTAGGTTCAAGAGCTTCTGGATCCGATGCACCGAGGCCTTAAAACAGACCCTTTGTGCCCCATGATCTACTACTAGATTAAAGGAACCCTGTTCCGGATGGCCCCTGTATTTATTTTCCTGATATCCTCAGGGTCCAAAAAGAAGGAACCCAAGTGTCTATGTCTGAGTGAAGCAAAGGCCTCACACTAACACAAAATGTCGACTGAGGTTTCCTCCGCAGTGCCACATTTCCTACAAGTGGAGTTATTACTCAGCCCATTACATATAGACGCCGTCTCAAGGTGTTATGTCCAGTAAGGAGATCAATAACAACCCTGGGTTGTGTCCTATTGAAGGACAAAAATCTGGCCTTTGTAGCCAGTTTAGGGCCAGAAGTCAATTCCCAAGCCTGTCTCTGTGTACTACAAAGACCACGCTACAATACCAAATGCTGGTTTTCCAACCATCGTTTTATCTTTCTTATGTTCTGACTAGAGACCCCCAAGAAAGGCTCAGGTCCATCAAACCTTTGAACAGATCCGTCTCTTGCGATCTTGTCGGCGATTTCATTTCCCCATAACCCAGCATGTCTACGGACCCAGTGTAACCCCACACTGTGCCGGGTAGAGACATTATTCAAAGCCTTCTGGCACTGTCGCACAAATGGGAACTTGTTCTAGCAGCCTGAAGTGCTTTCAGAACCGCCTGGCTATCAGAGCAAACACTAACATATTTCTCTGGCCCATCCTGAGTTTCAGTTTCATGAACGCAGACCAATA
>Ga0123352_10012272_pt1 | contig 13541 bp, 3 predicted proteins | sample TergutLab28metaG_FD_89700 | JGI IMG/M metagenome (GOLD analysis project Ga0123352, IMG submission 89700) | Labiotermes labralis P1 segment gut microbial communities from Petit-Saut dam, French Guiana - Lab288 P1 | ecosystem: Host-associated > Arthropoda: Insects > Digestive system > Gut ...
GGGGTGGGAGGGACTGACAACTTTGCCATTTTTACGTACCGATTGTGTAGAAATTTTGAGAGCCCCAACCTCCAGGGTTGTTTGGGGGGGGGGGGGGGAGTTACGGAACCGTAACATAGTCAGCTGAAGAATCAGAACGATCCCTATTAACTGCAATATCATTTGAAGACTGGCCCCACTGATGTGAAAAATTTTGATCCTATGCTCCTATTTGGAATATCGCACAATTTACAGTATTGTGATTTGCACGATATTAAAAATCCCACTAGTTGTAGCATTAATTATTTGTAGATATTAAGTAGACTGTTGCAGAACATCAAATCAAATGAGCACGAAGCATGTGTTTTAGACGTAAGAGTGACTTTCTTTCCTTTTCTTGAATATTTCTTCCATTGTACATTCAAGTAACACCCACAGCCCTCAAGTATATATTCATGTAACACCTCTCACAGTAACTGACGTTACCCTCAGTGCTGGCTCATTTGTAGCAGTCGACACGTGTGACAAGTTTGTGATTAATTACACAGTGATCAAACACCAACATAAAGATCTCTGCACGGTCTTATATTCGCCATTGAATTCTCACAATTTTTTTGCGTACTGGAGTAAGAGGAACAGAAGTTTTGCAGAGTCTTTTCAGAGATGCTGCAATGTACATTGATATCACCATTTGCATAATGCATGCATCATTTACTGACTTCTGCTTTCCTTTATTCTGTCCCTTGCTACAGGTTGGACGGACAGGAATCGATGTTTGAAAGAGTAAGGAATTTTCTCCTCTGTGCTTCTTACACCCTGAGTAATGAACGGAAGACTTGATTTGCTTACAGCCACAATGTACCAATTATGGATAGTCACCATTTTAGTAAGTAGATATATGGGAAGAAACTCGTACATTTATATAGACACGTAAAATTGATGTTCACTGTATGAGTTTAACAAACATGCTGCCCGATTATGGAAGTGCTGGGTTGGTACCTTACATTGACCCGCAACCGCTAACTTTCAGGTAGTTTTCAATCCGTTTCTCACTATCGTCCAACATCAAACTCTCTGAAGTTCCAGTTAATGGCATCATCGTCGAATAAACTATCAAATGCACCATTAAGTACAATACTCCTTTAATTGTGATAATGAAGTGTTTCCATCAGCCACCAACCCGAACAATCCAAGCGTCGTGATTTCAGACTTCCGCCACGCAGTACATGAAATCTTAACTCTTCTGGGAAGTTAAGTAGCGATTGGTAGTTAGTTACCGACGTTTCGGAACGACCAATCTGCTGCATCTTCAGCTACCAAGAGCCCAAGACCCTTTGCTATGGAACGATGGATGTTTCGAAATGTCGGTAACTATCAATTTACGATTCTTAAGATCCCAGGAAGACGAAGATGTCATTCAGGATCCACCTGCTTTACTTTTCTGCGTCATCTCCTACTCTGGCTTCCCTGTCGTCGACGCCCGTGACATGCTGCAACAAAATCTACGTAGGCATTTCTTATTTTTACCAGTGCAGTCAGTACCTCATGACCTTCCATATTGCAGTACCTTAACGATACCAGCATATATGTATAAATTAGGATTTATTTAGTACGTAATTTGTAATTCGCTAAATATTCCTCCGACTTTATGCCTCTTCTGCTTCAATACCGCAACGCCCCCGTTTATTTCCTAACATACGTGCATCCGTATTCCAGGTATTGAACTCGATGTCATTGAGGTAAATGCGTCACTCCTCTTTGTGAACAATTCCGATCCATAGTGTGAAACAAAGTTCTATTCTAGAGCATTGTATTCAAGATGACCGCAAATCGATTTCCGATGTGGGCAGCCTGGGTTGTGGTTTCTGTGACTTGCCGGATTCAGTTTAGAAATGCACTGATACATTGTATCGGTTAATAAATCGGTAATATTAAGTAACAGTGTACCAGTTAACAAATTTTTTTCTTATTGCGTTGGAGATGTTTTCGTAACAAAGGACAAATGATGTGGCTCTTAACTGGTCCTACTGTCTGAGCGTTTTCTTTTCGTATTGTAGTGGTCAGAATTTCTTATTCATGCTACGGAACTGTCAAGCCATTCTATATTGTAGTTTTTTTTTCCCCGTGTGGCGCTGCGGCCCAACGAGGGCCAGGGCCTCCTCATTCTTGTGGTTTCTAGATGACACACAACGACCCACCACAGTCGGCAGGACTCCTCTTGACGAGTGATCAGCTCGTCGCAGAGACCTCTACCTGACTAAAAATAACACAACGGACCTGGCCTTATTCGAACCCACAATTACAACAGGCGAGCGACCGCAGACCCACGCCTTAGACCGTGCGGCCACTGTGACCGGCATTGCAATATTTCAACGCTAATACTACATATATTTTACCAGCTGTGTAATTAAATACTTACCGATTCCCAAATCGCGGCATACTTTCATAACATATAAATATGTCGGGCAGAATTGTTTGGAGATCCACTTCTCCAAACCAAAACAGTAAGTTGCAAGCGACTTTAACAATATTTAATTCTATTACTGTATTAACATTAGTGGTTCCACAAGGCCCTAAGTATTTTGTGGTATTAAAAGAAGCTACGTCTTCCGTCGCATAATCTCAGCATACCACCCACCAACAAAACAAAGACAAAAGAGAAAAATCTGCTGGACGTGGGTATTTTAACTGATTATAGAAAATATATTAATTTTATTTTAATTTTCAATAACTTGTAACATGCGATTTGAGATCTCAACAAGACGATGCAGTTTGTAACTGTTTTACATTTCTGTGATAATTATACGGCCTGATGATGGACACCATGGTCGGAACATGTAACTATATCCGATGTGATAATGTTAACTGTAAATGTTAACAAGTCTTGCGGTGTACGTATAACATAACGTTGAGGCGCGTTCCTGCAGTCATTATTGGAGTGGAGAAGAAATAATTTTTACATATCCTGATTGTGTGTTTGTAGCTTTAGGTAACCGGCATGCAATGCGCATGCACCATATTGTCATCTGTAGACTGCCCGGCTGTACAGTATGTTTCCACGTTATCGCATCGGAAATATTTTAGAAGAAAAGTTACAGAACATGAAATGTGTGTTTTGATTTCCTGTGCAACATCTTTTTGAAGTATTTCTTATTCTAAGAAGCCCTGAATAAGATGAGATCATAAATGTGCGTAGGTCTTCATGTAAAGTGCCCCTTTTTCTTGTCAGATTTTAATGAGACTTGAAACTTTTCATAAGATTTTCGAAAAATACTCAAACAATTTCATGAAAATCCGTCCATTGGGAGTCGAGTTGTTGCTTGGGGATGGACAAAGAGACGAACAAACATGACGAAGCTAATAGACGCTTTTCGCAGGCTTGCGAACGCGCCTAAAAATCTTTTGAAGACGGAAAATATTCAGTTATTCGCAATGAATGCCTAGCGTAAAATTAATAAAATAAAAATGCGTGCTGACCTAACGTGATTGTTTTAGTAATCTCCTTTAGCATCTTCGGACAAATCGTAGTGTAGCACCTTCAAATAATGCGCTTTTTTTCCAATTAACTATTCAGAATCTTCCAAAACGTTCGAGCTGTGGGTATACAGAAAATGTCATTAACCAAAACAAGTCATTCAACTATGATCCCAGTGCATAACTCTTTGGTTGTGATGTAACAGGGTGGGTGTTTTAAAGTCTGTCCGTGTGTGTCGTGGTAAAAGTAAACTACAGAAGGAACTTATTACTATTCTGCGTGCTTCAGAATGAAATTGCTGTACGTTCCAACTCTTTGCTTGTTTCGACATTGTTCACCGCGTCAACAGTCATGCTGTGACTTAAGAATCATGATAAACACTCCTACTTACCTCATCTAACTCCACGACCAGACCGCCAAGTTCATTGCCCCAAATCGCCACAACGCTGATGGCAGCTTCCCGCAAATTAAGTTTATTGTTTAAATGACAATTTAATGGTCGCAATGAATTAGGTCACGTAAGATATAAAATATCACAGTTTATCCGCAATTTATTCTTTCATTCTAACAATTATATCGAAAGCTGTGTTTTGCGTTACGTCACTCGTACAGTAGATAATGTGACGTCATATCCAAAATGCAATCCTTGTCACTGTTTCATCATTACTGTTTGAGCAAATCTCTCGCCTGCAGATAGAGTCAGGTTATGTATCTGTTTCAGACTGTAGCAATACATATAGAATAGATCAGATTGTGGGACGTGGTAAGAAATTATAGGAAGGACATGTAACGCTACTAAAAATGGCGCAGTGAAATAGTAGACGATATTCTCAACAACATAATTGCAATTTCTCAGAAAAATTTAATGTAATAAATTAAGATTCGATGAGTAGAGTAAGGTATAAGGAAAGAGCTTATTGATGGCTTAAAGGGTAAAGTGGTTCAAGGTAGCTAAAATTTTAATTTCTGTATAAAATTTAGAAGAATTGCCCCATGAAGATTTTTAAAAATATATTCGACCATTTAGTTGCTCTAAATAGGTCACAGACATATTGACAAATGAACGGACAAATGAGAAGAAAAAATGAAGCCTAGCCATATTCCGTGCAATGCATTCCTTTATAAGTTGCCTCCCTCAGGATGGCCTATAGGGAACGAAATTTATAGAAGGAGTATGAAAAAATAATAACTATTTTTGGTTATGTGTGGAATTGTTTGCCTTAAGTATTCTACAGTAAATGAAGAGAACGTTACTCTCGATATACTTTTGTAACGCCACCCAATATATATATATATATATTTATTTATTTAAATATCAGTCTCAAATAAGGGCGTTAAAAGGTAAAATAAAAAGGGAAAAGTTGCTGTTTATCATTTATAGAATTCTTGATATTGCCGAAATAGTATAGTGGAAATAAAATTTGTTTCGGTTTTTTTATGTTTGTTACAAAATTTTTCGCCTCCATAAATCTACTTAAATAACGTGCTCATTATGGTCGACGGTCTTAAAGAGACACTGTCTTCAAGCGTCTAAAGAAGAAAATTAACCTTTTTATGTAAAAAATTCAGCTCGTGTCGCGCTGTAAACTCTCTTCTACTCAGATTAAAAGGAGTCAATTAATACTCGTTAGGAAATAATAGGTCTTTTTTCAGGGGTCCGTACAAAAACACACAAACACAATCTGTGTACAAATGGTGGAATTTTCGTAATGTTAAACCTGGTGAGACATGCAATAATCACTCCGCTCCAGAGGATTAAAGCACAGTGTTACTTATCTGAACCCGGCTTTAAATAAAATTGTACTTGTCCGTGAAGTCTGGGTGAATATCTCTGTGACTGAATTTAAGAACTCTATCCAAAATTTTGGTGTTGATACAATTAAACACTTCCAAATATTTGTTTACCCTTCTTGACATAGATTACAAATTTCTTCTTTTTGTTTTCTAGATTAAAACGAAGTGCTCAATAAACAAGAAGCAAAGTATATATAGAGGATGTTTGAAAGGATTCAAATAATAATCTTCATTTCGTCGTTAGATTCAGAATTTTATAACGAAATATCTGTGTAACTATTGAGGGTAAAGTGAGAGCTTTCGTCCCCCTGAAGTGTGAAATTTCCTGCAAGTTGAGTGTGTCAAGTCCCGATAATGACGGCCGTTCATTCGTAAAGACCGCGAGGGGTTAGCATGCATCAAGCCCTCGCTCCGGGAAAGTTAGTAAATGCCAGTTGTTCGGAGTCCGTACTCAACAGACGAACTGCGGATTAGTCAGCTTAACTAGTTTTACCTCCCGTCAGAGTTGCTGCAAGTTACAAATCGCAGACCCCACCGGAAGTGAGGGCCTTGAAAATCGAGGATCTCCCATTAAACTATTAACACACTCAAAAGAGAAAGTTTGTAAGCGTTGTCACAAAATTGTAGAGTGTACGCTCAATTTATGTGTAAGAATTTTATTTCCGGTTGCTGCGTCCAGGAGTGTCTCGGGCCGAGCACATACATTTCTCTTTAGAATTGTGGTGGTTTTCAGCAGCCATTCCAGGCAAATCCCGGCGTAGCACTATAAATTGGGCCACAGCACTTCATTTCGTATCTTATCGATCATTCACTCTTTCACCTTGCAGCGTTATGTGACGTGAAATTTGCTGATACAGTCGTTAAATAAATAACCATAATTAATTAATTAATAAGAATAAAATATAGGTAATAAACGAGAATAAAATGTAATAAAAAGTAAAAAATAATTATTATTTGAAATATTAAACAGCTAAAAAATAACAATGATTAGACTGCGGGCTGGGCGGTCGGGGGTTCAAAACTGAATAGCGGAAAAAATATATATATTTGTCGCCGTTCCAAAACGTCCAGATCAGCACTGGAGTCCACGCACCCTCATTGTTCGGTGGACACGGGTCTGTGCCCAGGGATAAGTCGTCCAAACACTCACATCTGGTGCTGACGTTAAGAACAATTGGAGCTGTCCCTCTACTCCCTCTATACACCTTCTTGGCGTGGAGAGGATAAACACTTTTACTTTTACTCTTACGTAGTTCGAATGATTGCTGTCCTGTGTCCTGGCTCTCACATTAATCGTAATTTTGACGTGTCAGTAAAACCCCATTCGTTTCTTCATATTAAGAAGATCAAAGATCAGTTTCGTCACCAGCCAGTTTTCTCTCCGCAAAGACCTTGGTACCCGCTAAACAGGATGCAGGTTGGAGCCTATGTCGTTCTGAGCAAGGTGGGAAATTAACTTACAACATAAGATTGACTGACCAAAATTCGCCTAACCTAAAGAAACCGACAAAGCACGACCTACGGCGACTTCAATTAAAATCCTGGATTCGCGTGACCAAGCGTGACTGCGTGACTTACTGTTTCATCGTAAAATTTCACTTGACACGTCGCACCTAAGCGTGAGTCTTCGTGTCTTGTCGCCGATCATCTGGTCAAGATATCTTCCCACCCTGCACGGCAGCTGAAGGCACATACGAGAACTGCCTTCACAGTTATCCGGCCGTGAGGAAGTCAAATGCGTGTCGCGACTTAGAATTTTTTTTTCTTTAAGACACCTTTGAATTTAATACAGCCGGGATAGAGCTGTAAGTATAGTGACTAGGCTACTTACTGCCTGGACGGCAGAGGAGTCGTTCGTTATTCTGTTCTCGTCATGGGCAACTGACTTTTCTCCAAATCGTCCACACCAGCTATGGAGCCCACACAGCTTACCATCCACTGAAGAGCCTACTGGGCGTTTCTCATGAGGAGTAAAGCAACGCGGTCAGGGCATGAAGCAAACCCCTCGTTCCATCAGTGCCGACGATAAGAATAAGTGGAGCAATACCTCCAAACCTGTTTGGGTCTATAGTGTTTACAAGGACCACTTCAGTATTGTAATATTGTAATATCCCTTCCTGAATATTTGAGAACACGACACAATGCAAGTAGGGGAATCCTGGTTTCCAAGTCCATGCTCAAAGCACAGTTTGATGCATTGCTGCAATTGTTTTACAGCTTGAGATGGATTTTGTAACGTGGGAACCGTTTTGTCTTATTTTTGATTGGCCACTTTTCAGTTTTTAGAAGAATGCTGTTACACCTAACTGCAGCTGCTCCTGGTGCTATTAGATCTGTAACACAAATATTTAATATTTATCTACAAATGTATAAGAAGTGCAGCCACCCACATCATATTGTAACAGTACTTGAATATTTTTCTTATCGATGCCATGGACATTTAAGTGGCAGCCCTTTCTTTGAAGCTCGTAAATTTTTGATGTAACAGTAATTCTTCACACATGTTAGATTAACTAAAAAGGAAAGCCATTAATTTTTAAAAGAAAGAAATTTCGTGTTGATATTGCATTCACCACAGTAATCATCTCCTGTGATCATTATCAATAATCACGTTGAGATTACTGTCACGTTTGTTGTTGCAACGTGGCCTTTACTTTCAGCAGACACGATTAAGTAAGGTTAGTGAGCACACAGTGCAGTGTATCTCATATTAGTAGCTCACGATGTAGAGTATCTCATGTTAGTGAACACACAGTGTAGAGCATCTCATATTAGTGAGCACGCGGTGTAGAGTATCTCATATTAGTGAGAACACGGTGTAGATTATCTCATACTAGTGAACACACGGTTTAGATTATCTCAAACTAGTAAGCTCACGGTATATAGTATCTCATATTAGTGAGAACAGTGTAGAGTAACTCACGTTACAGAACTCACGGTATAGATTATCTCGTATTGGTGAGAACACAGTGTAGAGCATCTCATAGTAGAGAGCTCACTGTATAGAGTATCTCGTATTAGTGATCACACGATGTAGAGTATCTCGTATTAGAGAGCTTACGGTATAGATTATCTCATATTAGTGAGCACACGGTGTAGAGCATCTCATGCAAGAGAGCTCACGGTATAGAGTGTCTCGTATTAGTGAGAACACAGTGTAGAATATCTCATATTAGAGAGCTCACGGTGTGTAGTATCTCGTATTAGTGAGCACACAGTGTAGAGCATCTCATATAAGAGAACTTACGGTATAGAGTTATTTCGTATTGGTGAGAACACAGTGTAGAGCATCTCACATTAGAGAGCTCACGGTATAGAGTATCTCGTATTAGTGAGCACACGGTGTAGAGCATCTCATGCAAGAGAACTCACGGTGTAGAGTGTCTCGTATTAGTGAGAACACGGTGTAGAATATCTCATATTAGAGAGCTCACGGTGTGTAGTATCTTGTATTAGTGAGCACACGGTGTAGAGCATTTCATGCAAGAGAACTTACGGTATAGAGTTATCTCGTATTGGTGAGAACACAGTGTAGAGCATCTCATATTAGAGAGCTCACGGTATAGATTATCTCGTATTAGTGAGCACACGATGTAGAGCATCTCATGCAAGAGAGCTCACGGTATAGAGTGTCTCGTATTAGTGAGAACACAGTGTAGAATATCTCCTATTAGAGAGCTCACGGTATAGAGTATCTCGTATTAGTGAGCACACGATGTAGAGCATCTCATGCAAGAGAACTCACTGTATAGAGTGTCTCGTGTTAGTGAGAACACACTGTAGAGTATCTCACATTAGAGAGCTCACGGTATAGAGTATCTCGTATTAGTGAGCACGCGGTGTAGAGCACCGATGTTGTTGGCCTCACGCTGTAAAATATCTCAAATTGCCTCCCAGAACTGAGATATTTTCATTCAGTTTCACATTTTATTTGGATGTGACTGGTCTTAGAATTCGGCGTTCCTGTTCTGAAGGTATCCAGTTCGAATTCTGGATGAATTCCAGGTGTACGGTCACGACTTTGGTTTTCCAGTCCCTCCAAATTAACACTGAAATAATGACTGCTACATATCTACGAGTATTTCGTAACTTTTCTTTTTTGTATTAGACAACATAGCATGCAGCTTCTGGTGAATGCTAAATTTTGAACAGAAAATATTAGCTACAAAATTAACTGTTCAGGCAATTAGTAAATTAACATTTGATGGTTTGGGTATTATTAATGAAGCATGGAAACACGTTTCCTTCGCAGCATTTCCCCGTCAAATATGATACAGCCTACGGAACTGCTGTGCCTTATTGCACGAGAGAAATGATACTTGGGCACGCCAACTGCCGAACGGCACCCACTGAGCAACAGCACTTTGCATTCTTTATCATCGCTTCCTTGCATGAGGAAATACGGGCCTGTTCTACGTTATGCGTGTTGGTGCCTTCTTGTTCGTTGAAAGTATTTAACGACTTTCTTCTAAATAGTTTCATAGCGTTGAATAGTATGAAGTCTAGGGTTGAAAACTATGTACTGAAAGGAGGTATGTAGCGACAAAATTAGGGCAGGAAGTTACAGAGGGCGCAGCGCTGCGAGGTTTGTACAACGCCTAAGATATCTGCACTTCACAAATTGTACATTCCATAGCCCAGGACTGCGTAAGGCCTACTGTTACACTTAAGTCGGTATAGTGACTCGGCTACATCTTGAGCGACTGAGGAATCGTAGTTCGATATACTATCCCTACCCGAAAGCGCATAACAGCTTTGGGTCCCACCCAACTTCATGTTTAGTAGGTTCAGGGAGTTATTTTCGCTGGGGTAAAGAGGCTGGGTGGGTAAAGCAGACCACTTCTGTCTATTGTCAAGGGTAAGAATGCGTAGAGATATACTCGCAATTTCCCATTGCCTTCACGGCGTACAGAAGGACAACTTTTATGCCTTACCTGACGTTACTAATTCAGCAGTTTGTACAAGGCCTAGTGAAACATTTAGCTATATAAGTTATACGGAGTATAATATGGGAAGGTGATTATGAAAGACGAGTACATGGCCATTTAGAAATAGGTGTTTGCGAACTGTTTTGGCTTTCAGCGGAATAAATGGCATAAATTAAAAAATACTCTTACGACAGACATTGGGGCTGTCGTGATTCAAGCTAGGTACCTTCCTAATATAAGCTAAATTTAGTGTCCTGGCAACATACTAACCCTCTCTGTTATGCAAAATAACAGGAAAAATAAAAAAATATATTTTATACTTTATATTTAGTACGAAGTAGCTCATTTGTCCTGCATTGTAATACTGTGTTTCCTTATTACATGGCACAACAGTCCCTAGCAGTCCAGGGCCTCATCATTATAGAGACTTCAAGATCACACTCAGACACACCACACTCGGTAAGACTCCTCTGGGCGAGTGATAAGCCCGGCGAAGAGACCTATACTTTACAACACACAACACTCCCAAGAGACAGATATCCATGCCTCCGGCAGGATTCGAACCCGCAACCCAAGCAAGCGAGCGGCCGCAGACCCACGCCCTGGACCGCGCGGTCACAAGCAACGTGCACTATGTCCTTGTACGCCCCGTCTCCACCTGTTCGTGTGATATTACTGTCCATCTAGCGTAGTAATAAAAAACCCGTTTTTGAATTGTTACAATGGACATTATTTCTCCCTCCTTCTTACAGCGTAATGTAGCCTTCTACTGCTTTTTACGCTATTAAATGACCTGCGAAATACCGTATTATAAACATTATTAAGAAAGGTACAGAACATATTCTTGGCTGTGTCTGTTAGTGCGGAATTTCAGCTTATTTTAAGCTCTCTTTAATACGGTATGAATTTTATATTATCACATGTTTTGAACATAACCTGCCGGCTAATATACACTTTTAGGTAGAATTTAAATAGTCCACCAGCACTGTCACTTAACATGACAAGACAGGCAATATACGTATAACGTAATATTGCTAAATGAATGCTCACACACCAAGGTGTTGCCTCCACTGCAGTGTGGCCTTCTTACATTTTGCAGCAACAATGTGTTCTCTTAGCATTGTCTACCCACATGTTGCTGTAAACAATGTAGAAGCAACAGTGCTTTTATGACAATTTTATTTCGCCTGTAATAATAAAATTTACTTTGCTCTTCATGCAGAATTTTGATATTTTTGTCCGATTTTACCCAAATTTGGATTTTCAAGACAGTTTCATAAAAACTTGCAATATCAAATTTCGTCAAAACACGTCCAGTTGATGGAGAGAGAGACTGAAATGACAAAGTGAAAGGTGGTTTTTGCGAGTATGCGAACGCGCCTAAAAACAGAAATTTACTTAATTAAGTTTATAAGAATTCTCTTTTACAAGCAAAACCGTCCTTTTTTTTTTTGTGATCAAGCTTCCCTGTCTTTTGTCCAAACTCATTATTTTAATTAAGGTAAACTGCTGGAATGATGCGCTTCTTTCAGTTTTGCAAAGGCGTCCGAAAATGTTTGAATGTATCCCATCAAATAACAACAGTTCCCTTCTGCGGCGTTTAGTCGCGGGTTCTAAAAACCTGTTGTAATATTAGGCTCTGTGAAGGAACCTACGAGAATTCAACGGATAGAATTATTCGCAACAAATGTAATTACTGTCTTACTACAGCAGAGCTTTTACCAGCGTAGCATCAAACTAAATGTGAGAGTCGGTCTACACTGTGCAGAAGAAAGGGGAATTTTGTACCTTAGCACATGTGTAGTCCGTAAAAATATGTACTTCGTAAGAGTAGAGCGGTGTTCCAAATTTGGTAAATAAAACAGACTCCGCATACTATCCTAGGCGTTGTCTTTAGTGTTGTTGTTATTATTATTAATTTACGATTATCCTGGCCGCGCCACATATGGCATTCACTTAGTGTCCTTTGCGGTTCGGGGACAGAAATTATTTTGGCCTTGCGACGATTCAATCTTAAGTCCACTGAGTCTAACCACATTCCTACAAACGGGATTCGTAAAACCGGAAAATGGGATAATTATCTCCACTTTTAAACTACTTCATATAGAGACTACATTTATTTATACCTCCTTATATAAACAGGTATGTCTATTTTGTTTCGCGTTCATTATTGACTTCAGTAAACTTAATGGTAGGAGGGAGTTTGGTTATGTGTCACATCTTGAATTAACGGAAGACCTGGAAAAGAATAGAAAGGATTTAGAGACATAGAAGTGGAGAGAGATAATACTAAAGTGCGTATTAAAAAAAGTGGTGGAAGTTGTGGCTTGCTGGCTCAAGATATGATCCAGTGGAAAGCTGTTGTTAGCACCACAATGAAACTTGGAACGCAGTACAAGAGGACATATTTCTCCAGCACCTAACGTTTGTGCATATTACATTTTAGACTAAGTTCATTCTCCGCGAATTCAGTTATTTTCTTACCTAAGTGAGTTTATTGGCTGAAAACTGTAATTTCCACCTTCCACCTAGTGAGAAAGAATGTGTATTTGAAAAAGTTTCCTTATTTAACGGTGATCTAAATGATGTCTGTACTTTATATGCATGCAATGGCTTTATTTCATGACTACTTGCCATCGCTCATCCCGGAGTCACGGAAAATCTTTATGGCTGGTCGAAACGCTTCGAACTTCCGGTGAACTTAACAGAAAACTGTCGGGGTTAAAAACGGGATTGCTATTATAGAACGTGTATAGCAGCATTTTGTTACCTTGTGATGTTTTATTTCTCTCTGTGCAACACAAAAATACTAATCTTTTTGCCTTATTTAAATTTTGGTCGGGAAGGAAATTTATACGTCACCCCACATGTTGAAACAGATCTGAACCTCACGCAACACTCTGGGGTACTACCCAACGTCACGTGCCTTAATACACGGAGGGTATCTTAACCTTTCTGTCTCTTAGAAGGAAGAACATTGCGATTCAGTAGGCATAAAGTTTTCTGGTCCATCCTTTCTTGCAACTATTAGCCAACCACCTTACCTATGTGAATAAAGGTAGACCAACTTGATGATACTTGCTTTATTATGTCAATTTACTGCTCAACATGTTTCGGATGTTAATACATCCATCTTCAGGAGCTTGCGACTACTTGGTGCGTTATTGTGTAGGCTGTGGTTCAGCCTGCACTCGGATATCACATCTCCAACAGCCAATCCCGCTACATAACACCAACACGCCTCAAGTCAGCACATTACAGCCTACACAATAACGCACCAAGTAGTCGCAAACTCCTGAAGATGGATGTATTAACATCCGAAACATGTTGAGCAGTAAATTGACATAATAAAGCAAGTGTCATCA
>Ga0123352_10012273_pt1 | contig 13541 bp, 6 predicted proteins | sample TergutLab28metaG_FD_89700 | JGI IMG/M metagenome (GOLD analysis project Ga0123352, IMG submission 89700) | Labiotermes labralis P1 segment gut microbial communities from Petit-Saut dam, French Guiana - Lab288 P1 | ecosystem: Host-associated > Arthropoda: Insects > Digestive system > Gut ...
AAAAAACGCACTTGATTACAGCTCGCGTCTCGATGTTGTTGAAATCGCGCGCGTCCCTGACATGCTTCCGAGCTTGTTTCCTTCCTGGTCGGGCTAAGGACTTATCAGCACCACGGTATGATTAAACGCCAGTGCAGTGTGCGGTGAGCTGAGTTTAAAACAAGACCACCCATGTACGTATAACGTAACATTGAGGCGCGTTCGTGCAACCATTGCTGCAGTGGAAAAGGAATAAGTATTACATGTTCGGAATGTGTGTTTGTAGCGTTATGTATCCAGCATGCAAAGCGCATGCGCCGTGTTATGTTGTCGTCTGTGGCATGTCCGTCTCTAACATATTTTTTCACATCATCTCTTAAACGGAAAATTTTTCGAAAAAGTAAGTTATTTAGCACAAAACGCGTGTTTTGATTTTCTCTACAGCTGTTATCTGAAACAGTTCTCAATTTAAGAAGAAACTGGCGAGATGTTATCACCAGTGTACATAGGCCTTCGTGTAAAGTACCCGTTTTTCTTGTCAGAATTTAATGAGAATCCGCGCATTGGGCGCTTTGTCGCATGCGGACGGACGGACAGTCCGACACACGGACATAACGGAGCTAACTGTCGCTGTTCGCAATTTTGCAAACGAAACGAAGTCCGCGTTTGAAATTATTAAACCGGGTACCCCAGTACATTGATTAAGCCACGGTGTGAACGACTGGGAGAATCGGGGTACAATTCGTATTGATGACTCGTATTTACGTTTTCTTCCCACTAGCCAGGACGCGTGGGATCTACGTAGCCTTAAAACCAGTAGGTACGGCAGTACGTTTCATGGGGGTTAAGCGACACCGCCCGAACGTCTCTTACATCTGCTCATTACCGGTGTATGTGATAGACAAGAGCTATGCCACCTCTTTCTCATAAACTGTAGTGCTAACTCATAGTCCTAAACCATATATCAGGGATGTTTCATTGCTTGTGGCGTGTTACGTTTCGTGTATGGGCTTTCTTATAACCCTCACAACCACAGTGGTTACATTGTGTACTCCCAGCTTTAACATTTCGATTTTTTTAAGTTTTGCCAACGCAGTATTTATGTAGTCCATGTGAGTCTCAGAATAAACAGCTGTTCTTTCCCTAAACAGGACTCTGCTGGTATTTTTTGTAATGGGGACGCAGTGTTTACTGTGGGGTAGGAATTAAATTTTCCTGCACTTTGTAAACACGTGAAATGTATACGATCTTAATGTATTATTTCTCATGAACGGAAATGCGCAGGAATGAAATCTGAGCGTATTCAGGCAGGTAATATGATAAAGGTTACACAAATCGGGCTATTTGCGTTCCCAAGTCTTGGTACGGCCACGAATGCTGCTAACACCACAGTCTTGTACAATGGCGTTTGAAGGGCAGTGATCGAGATTCAAGCATTCACATTACATTTCGGGTGGGATTTATTGGACTGAAATTTTTCACGGAAATGGATGGGCAGAAGCGGTCCCATCACTTTGTCAGCCACCTCGGTCTCCTGACCTCACACCACTTGAATTCTTATTGTGGGGGTATAGAGGGTGCTTCATGACTTACGGACATTACTGCAGGATGTGATTTCTTAGGTTTTTGTGACTAAAAAATTCATATAAACATGTTCCCAATTTTGGATGGTTACAGAATTATGGCCGCTTGAAACTTAGAAGGGTAAGGATTATTGAAAGTAAATGGAACAAAATAATAAACAAACATAATATGTAATAAATTTAATGTATAAATGTAACTTAACTTCATGAAATTTCCTTCAGCTTACACCGACCTGTGCTTAAATCAGGTTTTCGAAAATGCCATCACCGACCGCGACTCACCCCGCCGCTCGCTTGTGAACAGTGCGAGTTGCAAGTTGCAGCTAAGGCGTATTGTTCGTGTCCCACCTGGTTCAAGGTCGCGTAGTGTGACTGGCGACGCGCGGCTCACAGGAGGGCGTTTACTACAAAAAAAAAAGCCCATAACCCCATAACCATTAAGAATAGGACACATATTGATACTAACTCTTTTGATCTTAAAGACCTAGAGAAATCATCTCCTGCAATAATGTTCGCCGGTCTTGAATCACTCTGTATGAAGGATGCTGTTTACCTTCAATCTTCGCCCACCACTTTGTCGGAACTTGCTGGGAGGATGCAATGCTGCTACATCTACAGTTACACGCGCCGTTCTTACTAATGTGTGAACTGAGCTTGTGCCGGGCTGTTGACGTTGTAGTCGCCGAACATCCGTAGACTGTGTCGGTCACAAACACTTTGAGATAATGCAACCTACCAAAATATGTTTGATTTTCATTCCCTTGCTGCTTATTTCCTGAGCAGCATCACGTTAAGGTCGTCTACGTTGCATGTGTACATTGCGTGTTATTTTGATGGAATGAATGCTTACAACTGCCACGTGGTTCAGACGGTTAGACGCCGACCTTTTATTGCCTCAGACCAGGTTTGAGCCAGGGCCTATACATGTGAGAATCCCTGGCGGACGAAGTGACAGTGGGACCGGGTTTTTTCCGAGTGTGTTGGTTTTCCCCTGTCAATATCATTCCACCAGTTCTCCTCTGGCTGACGAAGTGACACTGAGACCGGGCTTTCTTCGAGTGTGTTGGTTTTCCCCGGTCAGTATCATTCCACCAGTTCTCCTCTGGCGGGCAAAGTGACAATCAGACGGGGGTTTCTTCGAGTGTGTTGGTTTTCCCCTGTCAATATCATTCCACCAGTTCTCCGAACTTTTATTCATCTTCAAAGCTATTCGTAACGGAACAACAAAAGAGCAATGCCTGGGGACCTTCCAACAAATTGATGCTTATTCGGAAATCAGTGAGCATCAAGGAAGAAAAGTACTTTCGTTTTGAGTACTTCAAATGGATATTCGTGTAGGGATATGCCGAAAGTTTGAGGCTACGCTCTGGTTATCATAAACTGTCAAATACAACATGCATTAAAACCTGTACCACTGCCTCAGGGATTATTGACACTCTGTACTTACCTACCAGTCTGCAGTTTACCACCTTGAAATTACTAGTCATAGATATTTTGCAAATTACAGGCATCGCATATACTACGTGCAGAGGATTCTTATGAAGTTAATTTCATGCGTCCTTTCAATGGTTCATTCACTTGTCCGCAGATTTTTTCTGCCCTTATATCATTACATTCGACGGGTTGTTGCGAAATTACTTCGAATGGGTGGGACAACTCCAGCAGGTTTTGAGAATCTGGCTTGCCTTTTGTGTGTGTGTGTGTGTGTATATATATATATATATATATGTGTGTGTGTGTGTGTGTGTGTGTGTGTATTTTTGACACATATGGAATCATTCGGACAGAAACATGCGCGTCTGTGCTAATGCCTCGACCATAATTCGAATTTTAACTTCTCTTTATGATTATGTTTGGGAGAATTTTAAGTTGTAATGTCCGTTTTAGTAGTCATGCTGAAACATGTATACGGCTTCACATTCCAAAAGACAGTCCCATCAGTGAACAGGAATGTAAGCCTGTATACCTAACCAACTAACTAACTCCACTTGTGAAGCTAACATTTGCTCGGTTGGTGAAAAATTCCCGTATTTTATGGAACCCGGTGGTTCATTACCGCATCCACAAGAGCCCGCCACTAATACGTGTCCTCAACCAGATCAGTTCAGTCCATACCGCCCCACGTCTTGAAGATCCATTTCAATATCCTCCCATAAACGCCTAGGTCTTCCAAGTGGTCTCTTTCCCTCATGTTTATATAAACTGAAACTCATCTTTGGCGTAGAAGTGTAAGAGAGAATGATGGCTTTCGGTGAATTTGTAAGGCTTTGGGAGGAAGTGGTCTTGGCCTAATTGAGGTACTGTCAGGCATTGGCTTGGAGGACCGAGGAAGGAAGAATCTCGGGTAATCTGTCTCCGGATAGAAATTTCAACCGGCTACCTTCTAGTTGCGGAACAGCAGTGTTACCCATTGGGCATTGCTTGAGAACTGATATCCATGCGACTGGTCACGAAATTTACCCAATTTTTTTCGGATCGCAACCTTCATTAATTCAGATGGAGTATCCGATTACCAGTTCTAGGAGCCAAAACATGTAGCCACCGCATGATATAATGAATAATACGTTGCGTTCACTGTAGTACTCCTTCATCTGGATTATTGAGTTTTCACGTAACAGGATAATCTAGATAAAGACTGAAGATTCGTAGCCGTGGTAACAAGAACCAGCCACTATTCTGTGCCCTGAGCCAGACGACTCCAGCCCATATTTTCAGTATTTTTGTAACGTTCATTCTAATATTTTCCTTCCATCTACGCCCAGGTTTCCATTCAAGTACCGCTTTGTGAGGGCATTTTTTTACTCGTTGCATAGCTGTGCATAATTGCTTACCATGTGTCAAGCATTAAGCTTCTAATCACGACCCGCTCTTGCTTTGCCTTATATGAATATAGAACTGGATTGCCACTCTCTGTTGCTACGTATGTGGGGACTGTCTGTTGTATGGCTATAATGTGCCGTCAGTTGAATTGTTCCGAAACACAATGGAAACGCCGAGAGTGTAGCCCGCATGTCTTTCGCGCGTTCAGAAGAATCGTTGATGGAATCAGGTTGTTCCTGAAAGGATTCTTCGTCTGAAGAGGGAAATTCTGTGATCGAACCCCGACACTGATTGGCTGCCAGGGAACTGTTGTTGGTTTGGTCGCAACGTGGCTAGTCTGTTAAGTCGGGATGTCACTGTAAATTGACTGGGGTTCGGTTCTCATTTGGGGTAGAATTGTTGACTTTTGCCAAAGCGTCTACGTCGAGCCAGTAGTCTTTGCCCTCCTTTCTAAGCCATATTTCAGGTGAGATGAGATCTTTGCTCTTCTGGGATTTTACGCGGTGTAGATTGGTAGAGACGTTTCGGGACAACCTGTCCGTCCCACCTCTAATGGGCAAACTTCAACGTGGGACCGATTGGTTTATCGAAACGTCGGTAACTAGTAGTCGAGTCTGCGTAACATCACAGAAGGGTGACGATCTTATTTACACCGCGGTGGAGGTAATTTGACTTGAATGTGAAGGCTTAGCTGGACATTACGTAGTTGGTCAAAGGTGAGTAGGTTTGTATATTACAGCATATGCAGATTCAGTGCACAAGAAAATGCTGCTGTCAGACCTTCTGAAGTCGGGAGGCTAATTGCTTGGGTCTCACCTCTTTGCCCACCGAATCTGATGCTTGAAATTCAGTGCATGAAGACAGTGTTGCTGTAATGAGACGGTCCTCCGCCTTGCCCAAAAATTTTCAGCTTCATCTTCCACTTTTGGAAGGGCCTGCAGGAAAATTACGGGGGCCGTCATATACTGTGATGGTGCAGAATAAATGTTTAGAGCCTCATCTTGTAGCTATCAAGACATGCCGAAATCATTTGCCGGGTAGGCGTCTGTCGTGCCTTGAAAGGGGCACAGGTAGAAAGACGTATATGGACTGGAACGTTTTGACTGAACCTTCATTTTAGTGTTTTATTTTCTTTGAGGCCTAGAATGATTTTCTGAACATCCAGTACTTAGACCCGTTTCGTCGTCCCAAGTCTCGTCCCTCTTCCGAGAACGGATTGTCAGTTGTGATTGTTCCCTTACATTTTTAGGCGCGTTTGTAAACGTGGGAAGAGGGACTATTGGCTTCGTCATTCCTGTCCTTCCGTCCGTCCGTGTGGAACAAATCGGCTCGCACTGGACGGATTTTCATGAGATTTGGTATTGGAATATTTTTCGAAAATCTGGAGAAAATTCAAGTTTTATTAAAATCTGTCAAGAATAGCAGGTACTTTTCATGAAGACATATGTACTGTACGTGTATGATGTCTCGCTCGATAGGCAAAAGTTGTAGAGAAAAAAATAGCACATTTTATGTTCAGTAGCTTCCCCCTCCCCGAAAATAGTGCTGTTTTTGAGATAATGTGCAAAAAAATTGTACAGTCAGACCGGCCACAGATGGTGCGGGATTGGTAGTAGCAAATCGTCATGTCATGAAATCTTGCTCTTGCGTATCTACCGCGTTCTTGACAGGGATCATCTCTTGGTCTATGGACAGTAAATATCTAAAGGGTAATGCTCACGTCCCCAGATCTCATGTGAGGTGATATTCTGTTTGGATGTTTTATCTGTTGTACTCTGAAATTGTTATCCATCCCCTCTGTCGATGGACGGTGCTGGGGTCCATTTCCTTAGCTCCGTCCTGTATGTCGCTGGATATAGTTGTCCATAAAAATACATCCCTTTGTTCACGATCAAAGTCCTTCAATGGCTATGCTTGCTGCTTTCTGTAAGTAACTTTATTTTATTTATAATATATTAAGGTTGTAAAGTTGAATGAAGGAGTTTGTGTCATTGGTTGTTTTTTAGCATTTATTTTACGTCTCTGTCTTATAAAATATTTATAGGAAAGGCTTGTGTACCGTTAGAGTACATTATTCACATGCTTTGAAGTATGATAGTTGGCGGCACAGGGATTGTTCTCATTCCTTTTACGGGTTAAACTTCTTACTGTTCTGTACGTGATCTGTAACATTAGCGGTGAGTGGCTTCATTTGTATTGGCTCCGTGTACAGGAGATTCTGAGAGACAAGAGGAGGGAGGAAGTGAACTTGTGGTATCCCATTCATCAGATTCGTGTTCTCTGCTGTTCACATCTCTTTCTATTGACCGTTGTCTGGATAAAGGTACAGGCAAAGCTGCAACTGCCCGTACTTTAGCTCTGTTTCCTGAAGGCGTATAGAGAAGTTGAGTACAACTCCACGCATTCTAATCTCGTCATTAGATGGAAACGATAACTGAACGTCCAGGCCCTTTACTTCGGCGCTCTTACCCATTGGAAAGGAGTCTGGGTGGGCCTTACAGTCGGTCTTGGACGTCATAACGCATGTACCGAAATCGAAGCCCGGTCCACCGGCCAGTCACTGTACTGACAGTCCAATACAAGTGGTGCAGTGAATCAGCTGTTGTCACGGATCTTTAGAAAACCAAGGACCCTTTGTCGTTACCTTCGGCCAGGCTGACTTTGGGTAAGATCCGCATCGCGAAAATTATTCGCGATAAAATGCTACGAAGTTGTCTATTTTTATGTTTCTTGTAATTCGATCTGGCTGTTGTAATGGCAGGACATCATGCATTTCATTATGAACGTATTGTTCGTAGTGGGAGGGGAGTTTCGGATGAGATGGGTGGGGTATGTGGCATGCATGTTGGGCTTGACGTGTACATAGGTTTGGTGAAACCTGGGAAGATCTAGGCGTTGATAGGAGGATAATACATTGGTATTAAAATGGGTCCTCAGGAAACAGGACGGGAGGTCGTGGACTCGATTTATTGGAAAATTTTACGTTATTCATACCGTGTATCATCTTATAATCAATATGTTATCCAACCAGTGCACTTCGTAATACAACACATGACATATATAAACTCTTGCGTGTTACAGCAACGAGGTGCGATCAAGAGGGTGTCATCACAACAAATGTGTACAAGCCAACCTGCCAATACATGTATATACTAGCAGACTTGATTGTACACATTTGTTGTAATGACTGCCTGATGATCTCACCTCGATGCTGAAACATGCAGGAGTTTATGTGTGTCATGTGTTGTGTTACGAAGTGCATTGGTTCGATAACATATCGACTTGTTTGGTTCAGGATAGAGATAAACGGCAGGCTTTTTTGAACACGGTTATGAATCTTGAGGTTCCTTAAGGTTTGGGAAATTTTTTGACTGGCTGAAGAAGAGTAAGTTATCCAAGACTGACTGCTCCGTCGAACTGGTTGTTTGATTGGTTGGCTGGTTGGTTCGTTGGTTGGTCGGTCTGTGGTTAGTGGGAGAGCGAGCTCCGAAAACCGATTGTGCTCGTCACAGCGTTGTACTGCTGTGCATAGGCTGTACAATTGCAGTTAATAGCATTGCCTGTTGTGTCTGTGTTGGCCTGAGAGTACAGTTAAATTCCCGGTGATAATGCCGATTCTGTGAGATGCCAGGTTGTCACGCCCTTCGCTGTGAATATGTTAAGCAGCCGTATTGTCTGGCAAAAGTACCGACGTTTCAGAGGAACCTGCTGCCTCCATTGTTAGGGTGGATGTTGATCCTGATTTTGGGGGGTTTCCGACCATATTACAATGGTCTGTTTCTGACGTTTCGATGTGACTTAATGCCTCCATTCGGAGGGTCGAATTTCGCCCTAAGACTCTGAAAATGGAGTCTACACGATCACCCTTCATGACTTTGTTGTCCCGACGCGCTCAGTTTGGTAGGTGATCCTCTTTCGGGAAACGGGTGTGGTTCACCGAATCACGTATAGTTTTAATTATTTCTTTTTTACGTGTTTTATTTACTTAATTTATTCTTGGTATAAAGTAGTGGAGCGCTACATCCAGTAAAACAACTAGATCATTTCAAGGAAACTGACACAGTCACTTCTCTGTACTCCTACTTGCACCACACTCGTACGAGACTGAATTCGCACTGGATTGCTAGCGTCCGTTATCAGACTGCTAATGTTTTCTCATTTAAATCTTTCCCCTCCTACCTATCATCAACGGTCCTGAATACACGTTGACAGATTAACTTACAACGCATGTCATGAACAGTCCGTAACTGACGCCAGCAATCCTAAGAAACAACTATACTAAAAATGGTCGGTTACAGGAGGCAGCAGTTTTCGAAAAGTTAGCAACAAAGATTATTAGCACATGATGCAAAAACCCAGAAGCAGAATCAGCCTTAAAACGGAATCGCCTTCGAAGCTAAAATATAGCCTTAATTTTTTTGACAGCACAAAACACTGTTATGTAGGTATACTTGTGACATGAAGGGGGGGTTATAATACCGGGAGAAAACCCTGATGTTTAAACGCAACCCATAAGTAGGACTATAAAAAATGCGAAACATCGGATCTGTATCTAAGCTTGTAGGAGATTAGCCTTGTTTTCTTAACCACTGTAACTATATGTTAAGCAACAAAGCAGAAATGAAGGTTACTGTTACTAAATCCCCATGTATGCCCGTTTCGTTTCATGACACATGATAGCCGATAACTTGCTTCAGCCCGCACACATTCTAGCCCATAATACAACTGCAGTGACCAGCTATTTATGAGTTTAATGAAGTTGGCAACTTGACCATTGTAACTCAGACGTGGCACTTATGGCACAAACCACGAGAGAGGCCGTGATGTGTCAAACTGATAATCGCCTCGCCTCTTTTGGCCTTAATATTTTGGAGAACTCTGCATTTTCGGAGTTTGATGAAGACATTTTTCAGAACTGGCAGCAAGGTGTTACTAGGCTGTTCGTGGTTGTCTAATCAGTTTTCAAGAGCAATGGATGTTGGAGGTGCAGCGCAGCACTTCCCTTCGAGGTCATCAGATTTGAGACACCGTAACGTTTTTCTTGTGAGGTAATGGCAGAATTGTCGTCTGTGGGTGTAGTGGGAAGTTGTGCCAAATTAGATGAACCAGCAGATTACTGCAGGTGTTTAAAGAGGAACTCCTGAGATGCATAGGCTGAAATAGGTTACCGGCTAGACGTCTTACCGTGCACGAAAGGAGCACACTTGACACATTTGCCGCGAGAAACCTTTTTGCGTTTTTATTTCCATGTTTTACTGTTTATAAAACGGCTAAGAAGCTTAGATATGGCTTGAAGTCCAGGAGTGATGTTCTGTCTTCGCTGTATGTACAGCTGTCCTTAGTAGGAAGGCCTCCTCAAAAAAAATCCTGTTTTAAACCTGAATCGTATAAATTTAAAGAACAAAAACTTAAAAAAAAAAGCATGCTAGAACGTGTATGATATAAATTCTGTAAGCCATATATGTATAGCTGATAATACCGAGAGGAACTTGAATGAGAGTCAAAATCAACCGTGTAAGTTGGTTAAAAATGTTCTTTCTTCCATAATGGGAAACACCACTGCTGTAACTAAAGCTACCCATTTGAAACCAGTAAATCAGAAAAAGAGGGGGGGGGGGAGAATAATAAATACAGTCCTATCTCGTGAATGTACAAAAATAGCAAGGGCAAATGATGCAACGTAGAAAGACGTCGCCATTTTGGGAATGTTGACGAAACAACAGAACATTCCGAAAATAGGCATGGAAAGGCTACCGATGGCTGGCTGTAGAAGACAATGGAGAAAGTAATGGCTATCGGTGAAATACCCACATGATTTTCATTGGACGGAAGTGCGTTGAACTTTCTTGTACGAGACGTGGTTCTTTTATTAATCTCATATGCGGCTTATTTAAACTGGAAGGACAGGGTACTGAGCAAGATACATCGACGTAAAGGTGAGGTAGTAGTAGGAGAATGGAGCAAATGGCGGAACAGTGACATTTATGGTTAATACTTCACGCCAAATGTCGTTGTAATGATCAAATCAAGGAAGATTAGATGGGCGGAGCATGTGACAAGTGTAGGAGGGAGGTGCATACAGGTTTTTAGTTGGAAGAACTGAAGGAAGGAGAACTAACCGTTGGATAATATTAAAACGGATTTGAAAGAAACTTGATGGGAAGGCATGGGATTGGATTCGTCTGGTACAGTGTAGGGACAAGTGGCGGGCTGCCGTGAACACGGTAAGTGACGTTTGGGTTCTACAAAATGCCGGGAAATTGTTGCCAGAGGGCTTCTCAGGAAGTACCCTTTTCCTTGGAGGTAATTACTGGTTTTTTTTAACGACGCTGTTGGTGGCTCAAGGCATTAGCATCGAATGGCGGGATAAGGTGGCATTGGATTGGAACGAGTGTAGAAGGAAGCGGTCGTGGCTTAATTTACGGCACTGTCCTGGCGTTTGAACGAATGACTGAAAGTAGCCCACAAGGCACCTCTGTCGAGATATCTGGTCTCTGGATGAAACCTACTGTGAAGGAGGTTTCTAACCACTCAACCTTCGGTGACTCTTAGGTGTGTATGATTGTGGTGAGGAAACTTGAAGGCATGGTGTCTTGTATTGAGAGTGCCAAAGAGGGAGAAACCGCGTAGTTTGCTGTGGGAAGGACGTGCGTTGGGGGTTCAGAGATCTTGTTGCACCTTTTGAGAGCAATACGAACTGGTAGGTGCCTTCGATGTAAATGCTGGTCATGCGATCAACATGAGCCAGAGAAAGGAGGGAGTGCATCTGCCTACGAGCTTGGCGAAAGTAATCGTAGGAGTGCGCAGGAGCGGACTGGTGATGAGTGGCTGTCATTTGCATTGCAGTTATAAAACTCATCCGAATACCTCAGTAAACTACGGTTTGCCGGAACGTGACGCCGTGTAGTTTAGTACCTGACTTTAAAAAGTACACGGCATCGTATCAGAAGATCGTGAAAACATAGGGTCATGTAGCGTAGATCGGTAGTTACTGATATTTTGAGAGCGGCAGATTGTACGTTCGCGTCGGTAACTAACTGCCAATCTGCGTTTCGTAATATCCCATAACAGCGAAGATCTCATTCACACGGCGGCGGAATCCTGAAATCGCGCATCGGCTCACACAGTTCCTTTTCCTTTACATGGATATTATTTTTTGCGACCTGATATCCAAGTTCCCCCACTAAGTACTAAATTGAACTTGCCCCTTTGACGGGCCCATCTGGTTACTTCGGCCACTTTCTGACAAGCCTGATGATGGAAGCAGTTCCGTTTCCTGCAAAGTTGTATGTCGTATACGATTAAAGTAGACGAATCTCGGTTATTTCGAAGTGAATGGGACCAAATGTTGTCTCGAATTACCGAAAAGCTCGGTCTGTCCGGATGACGACGAGTCAGAAAATGTGATTACATATACAGTGTTACATACACATTGTGTTAATAGGTACGTACATTGTATGTGATAACAAATAACTTTTTGAAAATTTTGGGTACTTTAAATAATGTGTTTAGACCACAAAAACCCTTAAGAAAACAAGAATAAAACTATACAATACACTAGCCCTTCCAGTCTTGTTATATGGCAGCGAAACTTGGACTGTTAAGACGAGTGACGCCAGAAGAATAACAGCAGCAGAGATGAAATACATGAGAAGAACAGCAGGATACAATTGGACAGATTACAAAACAAATGCACAAATTGCAAAGGAGTTAAAAATAATACCAATTTTGGACAAATTACTGGAATACAAGAGAAGTTGAATACAACCTGTAAATAGAGTCTCGAAATAGATTACCCAGGGTAATGAAATACTACTCCCCAACTGGCAGAAGGAATCATGATAGACCTTTGAAGAGACTTCTGGATACGTGAGACCGAAACGGGTCAACAAGTGGCCCAACTCCATGACAGATATGATGATGATGAATATCAATGTATACATTGGTACAGAAGTACAATAATGATAGAGTGTTCGTTGTCAGGTTAGAGTGTAAATAAAACGCTACCTCTGACTTAAGACCCAACAAAGAAAACAGCTAACATAAAGTACAGTAATGCCTTAAAGACATGTGCACACCGACATAACGCGCTTCAGCTGAATTCTGCGCCAAACATAAAAACAACCTTGCCTACAACGCATCGTGACAGACGAAACGGAACCTCGAACGATCGGAACCCGAGTTTGCACTGTATAACCGGATGGTTAACCTGGTATGGGGATCCGAGCATAACTCGAAACCTAAGTTCCTGTTACACAGATTTTAAGTTGCGCATGTCTGCTAACTTCATGGACCAGAGTCTTTTTTTTTTTGAGAAGCTAATAGTTCGTCACCTAGTCAAGAAATGCCCGGCATTTTATGGAACCCGAAAGTACATTTCCGTATTCACAAAAACCCCACCACTTCTATCTGTCCTGATTATGATGAATCAAGTCATTGCCAACCAATCCTACGTCAGATCCTTTGTAATATCCTCCCATCTATACCAAGGTCTTAGAGGTGGTCTCCTTCCAGTTTCCACACCTAGTCGTTGGTGTTTTATTTTATTTTTTGTACAAGTCGTTACGTTCTGTATACGTGAGGTTCGTCAGATATAACCTGAAAGATTCGCGTTGTCACTTCATATTATTCATTTACAAACTAGCAAATATCATATTTCGGTAGGTATCTTCATTTCAAATGTCACTTACCTAGCTTCATTGCTTCATTCACTGTCGCCGTCAGGCCGAAAGCTGAAGGAAATGTTCGTTCGAGCGCCAATGTTTTTTTTTTTTAAATTTTACATTATGCAAATGTATTGCCGTAACGAAATTTGTCCATTTTTTCAATTGCCTATTATCACACGTCATTTCAGGCCCTGAAAGTAGGGTGTACTCGTGTTGCTGCCACCTCGTAGGTACGAGGGCAATTCCAAAATCAACTCCGATTGGCTGGTTAAAAAAATACAAAATAAGGAACAAATTTTTATTATATGGAACAGTTACATACATAACTTCATTACTTCTCCACATTGTTGCCATCCACATTTAGGGACTTGTACCGTGACACTAGTTTTTGTAGTTACTCATCAAAGAACGGTGCCGCCAAGTTATGCAGCCAGTTGTTGACTCCATCCATGAGCTCTTCGTTGGTGTGGAAGCGCTGGGTAGCCAACCAGAC
>Ga0123352_10012274_pt1 | contig 13541 bp, 9 predicted proteins | sample TergutLab28metaG_FD_89700 | JGI IMG/M metagenome (GOLD analysis project Ga0123352, IMG submission 89700) | Labiotermes labralis P1 segment gut microbial communities from Petit-Saut dam, French Guiana - Lab288 P1 | ecosystem: Host-associated > Arthropoda: Insects > Digestive system > Gut ...
GCAATAACACACCAAGTAGTCGCAAGCTCCTGAAGATGGATGTATTAACATCCGAAACATGTTGAGCAATAAATTGACATAATAAAATAAGTGACATCAAGTTGGTCTACCTTTATTCAAGTACACTAATTTAATTTAGGTTACTACAGTTTCCTTCTATACCCTAATTCGCTAATCGCTATTATCTAAATATTCAACGTGTGCAACCACTGACAGTGTCACTAACTAATTTATAAATAAAATGTAACACATCATGCATAAAAATATTTGTTGTCGTTTTCTTTAATGTTTTCAGATAATAAAGGCACTCCTTATTTTCAATCGATAATTTGTTTCGGGTTTAAGATATTCGACAGGAAACCTTAAGGTCAAGGTCTACTGGGATGTGGAGTAAAAACGTTTCTAAGGAAACATGCTGTCTCCATTTTCACAGTAAAATTTTCAACAAGCATTTCACCAGATATTCTTTTCCTTTTGTCTTTTATTTTACTACAGTAGTTCGGAATATATGTTGTCAAACGGTATGATAAATTTACAAGAATGAAATAGATAGAATTTTGAAAGAAAAATTCGGGGCATAATGAAGGAAATGTTCCTAGAAGGATTAAGGAACGCAACGAAACCCCTTAGAGATACCTGCCAGTGGTCCGGCCAAGACTTTACCCGAGTACGTGTACAGAGCGTAACAACTGCAACAACCTGCTCGGAATTCTCTGGTATTAGATTACCGTGGTTGTACGCAAAAAAAGTATGGCTTGTAATTCAAACTTCCATTTGACAATAGGGTGTTAAAGGCGAGTATTTGGGTGTGAGACAGGCGAAATAACACCTTGAAGGAGCAAATCTTAGTGGACTGTAAAACTTCATGTACCCTTCTCTTCACCAGACATTATTATGTCAGTTAAATACAGCAGGATTAGGTATTTGCATTTCGACTCACGCATTTGGTAGATAAGGAAAGCAAACAAATGTTTAGACGGAAAATCATAAGGAAAGAGACCACATGCAGGAGCTCTTTTCATTTATCCATTGTGTGTTTAACGACGCTGTGTGTTACGCCGAATATAGAAGTTAGAATACCGGGATGCGTAATGTATAATTAATTGGTAAGAATATTGTACGGGTCTTTGGGATTCTTATTTGAGGTATTATCCAGGCATTTCCTTGACTGACAGAAAAATCGTGAATAATCAGGCAAGATAGCCAATATCCGCTCGAAGACTTCAACTCAGGACCGGAACCGCGACACTGCATGTGAAAAATCTTGTGTAATTGGTGGATAATATTAAAATTAATCTTCAATAAATTAAATACAGTGTGTAATAGATAGTCCCGCTGTGGGTAGATTCCAGAGGCGAGATCGTATGAACATGGTTAATGACTTTTCAGGGGAAGTGTGTGACCAGCCGACGGGCTATACATACTATATAAGAACAGACCGGAATCTGTTATATGCTGTGAGAATAATCTTATCTCGCACATTGGCGGTAGCGGAACTGACTGATCTAATGGTTGGCAACAGCGGAAATTCGAAGGCAGAGAACACACACCCTTTTTCACTTTGTTGCGCCAGTGACAGCCACCAAGTTGTGTCCAGTGCTTCGCGGTGATTCTGGCCCATTTACAGACTACCGCAGTATGTAGGTACTCACAAATGTTCTTCAGGATCGTAGTGTTGACTGATGCAAAGTTTAACACGTAAGTTCAGTTGCGTTTTTACGTGTAATTTCCTGTGAACTGAAAGTTTATTGTTATGTGCAATTGATGTGATTGTTGAGTTGAGTTTTAGCATGTAATTCATGGGGTTATTCAGGTCACACATTTCAAATATAAGAACGGCGTTACAATGTTAACTTCTTTGCTTGGTTTTCCATAAGTTTTTCGAGAAATTTAAGACTTTTGGAGAAACACATGGAATAAAAAGCGTGTCTTATTTTGCTATATCGGTTTTTTCGGAACATATTTCATTCCAGACATATTGCGCCAATTAGAGCGCATTAATTTTCAGATGCGCTCAGAAAATCGTGTGGGTATTCATATAAAGGGTTTCTTTCAGATTTTAATCAGAACTGTAATGCATTAATATATTTTACTGAAACGCACTATAATTAAACTTTATGAGAATCTGCGAAGCACTTTTCGAGTTTTTTTACCCCCGGGTAAGGGGGAGTAAAAGACACGGAAAAGCTAATACGCAAATTAGTTTTGCGAAGATACAAAAATCTGACACACACGCCAAAGAGTTATATGCTAGAATAGTTACTTGTCTCTTTGCTTTGCATGGATCTGAAACATAATTTCCGCTCTCAGGGATAGTCTGGATGTGTTATAAAACAAAATTCTATGGAAAACTAAGCCTAATTCAAAACACAAAGGGAAAAGCAAAACTTAACCCTGTTAACTAGGGCCACTCTAAATCCATGCTGCTGCATGGGACACCACCGTTCGTAGGGACCCGAAAAAGTGGCTGTGTTTCAGATTTCTTAAAAATATATTTCGTGTGTTTATCCTTGCGTTTCATTACCTCCATTTGTCAGTACAGAACTACGCGTAGGTAGGGGTCCCAGATTTATATTTGCATTGAGTCCAGATATACCTTAAACAGGTCATGCCTGAAATGAAATGATATGCCTGCCGGTACACACACACACACACACACAAATACACATTTACACCACATAGGCCTATATAACCTTACACATACCTGTGTTTTGTCCACAGAATATGTATGTGGGTATGATTCTCACAAGCAGCCATTATTACCCTAAATGGTAGTAACTTATTTGTCTTTGCAGTTGTAAAATGGTGTTCTCTGTGAGGTAGGAAGGGAATGCTTAAATACGCATTATACCTAGATAAATTTAATGATTAATTTGGTTGAAGGTATAAAATGTTACCTCTGTATTTAAACACGACACCAAGAAGTAGTGTACAGCGAAGTAAAGGTAAAACTTTATGCATATGTAATCTTAACACAAGATAAACCTTAGTTATGAGCTTTAAGTTTCGGTCTTTCCTGACAGGAAGAGAAACCCCGTTGCTTGTTGCATGTATGACGGAACTGGTCGTAAGGAACTTTTGGACTTGGTGACAAAGTAAGTATCTTTCCGTACTGGAAATCCCACTCCATTTTTAGGCCTATTGACTAAGGTGGGTCATCGAATTGAGAAAATGTACTACGAAGTTCATGATTTATATATTCACCTATATATAGATATAAGATATATGCAATTTACGTATAGCATAATGTAGTTGTGCTTTAGTGTACCCGATATTGCAATCGAAATGTATCGACGCGTTTTGTGTGCAGTGCTGAGTTACGTCACCTCAACAATATAAGAATATGTAGTGCAGCATAAGTATGCTTTTATAGCGAATTTATGTCGCCTGAAACCATAACGCCTACTTAGGCCTTTATGTAGAGTGCTCGATATTTTCCTTCAATTGTAACCAAATTTGGGTTTTCTGACAGATTTTTATAAGCCCAATATAAAATTTTACAGAAATCCATCCAGTAGTCTAGTCAACGCCGCTGGTACTGTACATGTGGAAGAACGGATAGAAAAAAGGACATGTCCAGGCTCATAGGCGCTTTTCGCGCCTACGCGAACGCGCCTAAAATGTTAGATTTCATTAATCAAATCGTCATAACGAGGCAGTACATTTCATATGCAACGACCGTAAATTTTCTACGTTTTCGAACTAGTCACTAAATAACGGGATGTGTATAGCTGTAAAATCCATCTGCCTTAATCATCTGTGAAATATTTTTGTGTTGATCCCGGAGCATCCTACAATGTTCAGAGGGGTCACACAAAGAAGTATAGGTTGGTTTAACATGTAGACTTGATACCGAACTATCCTTATCTCGTGGAACCTGAAAGTTTATTACTCTCTTCACAAAAATCCACCACTAGACCCTATTCTGTGCCAGACATATCCACTTCACATCCATACACTCCCTTTAAGACCTGTTTAATAGCTCAGTTCGAACATTTATACCTACCTCTAGAAGTGACTTCTGTCTTTCAAATTTTCAGGTTAAGTTTTGTATGTATTTATTATATCGTCCATGCGTACTCCATACCTCATCCATGAAATTATCTCTGTTAAATGGAGCCGTTATAAAAGAACTGGATTATAGATGAGAATATTGTAGAACATGTTATTTATTTACAGCATGACGCTGTCCGTATCTCAGATTATATAGCGTCAAATGATAGGTTGATTAGTGAATAATGAATTGGAATGACAGCAGCAGAGATGAAATATATGAGAAAAAGAGCAGGATACACTTGGACAGATTATAAAACAAACACAGAGTTTGCAAAGGAACTCAATAAAACTCCAGGTTTGGACAAAATACAGAAATACGGAAGAAATTGGTTGTAACATATAAAGCGAATGTCTCGTAATAGATTACAGAGGATGATTAAAAACATCAAGCCAAAAGGCAGAAGTAACCATGGAAGATCATTACAGTGACTTCTGGATGTGTGAGACCGGAACGGGTCAACAAGTTGCTCATCGCCATCTTAGCTAGATGATGATTGATGGTGGTGGTGGTGGTGGTGGTTGTAGTGGTGGTGATGATGATGATGATGATGGTGGTGGTGATGAATTGGAAATAATTTGGAAGAGAGCGGTCATTGCTTAATTTGTGTTTCTATCGTGTATTTGTCTGTAGGAACTGAGAATAAGAACTAAACCCTTCAATCGGCACAAGCGGTACTGCATCGAATTCCTTACGCCTCCTGTCTAAATTCCAGCCCCAGAACAGATTACCCTTATACGTATTTTGAGGTTTTCCTTAATCCCTCTAGACCAGTAATCAGCAAAGTGTGGCCCCCGGTCCTCTATCTTTGCAATAAGGCACGCGATTTGGATTCAGAATCATTCGAGAATAAGCTTCTGTTGTAGGAATTCCAATTGCTGTCCAATAAACAGGCATACTTCTGAATTGTAAGAAAAGAAAAGTATGTTAACGCTAAGAAATATACCAATACAATGTAGGTTCTTCGACAAAACTTTAGCTCTCAATTCCAAGATTTTAGAGAAAATGAGAACACTTTCAGTTGTTTCTCAACACCGTTTGACGTAAATATGGAAAGCGTTTCAGATAAATTTTAATTGGATATTTTAGCTTCACAGCGCGACGAAAACCTACAAAGTAAATTTCGCGAGATTACACTTCTTCACTTCTATAGACTCAGTTTATCTCGTAATGTTTCCAGTGCGTGATGACCACGCGCGACAAACGTTAAGTTTTTTCGAAGGTATTACATTCGTAAAAATTCTTTTCAAAGACAAATATTTTGAAGAAACAATGCAGTAAGTGTTTATTGGGAAAGCTTAACGTTCAAATTTTGTAAGAATAATTAAGTTTTTTTTTTTCAGATTCTTTGTAAAGAAGTTTTAACTTCCACTATTGTCACTATTGACGACATGGCATTATGTTTGATATATAGGTTAAAAAATGTTATTATAATATGACCCGCGACTCTTTAATTTTTTTTAATTTGGCCCTCATGCCCAAAATATAGGTAACCACTGGTCGAGACAAATGCCAGAACGATAGCTGAAATCATGCTACGTCTTCTTCATCTTTCGAATTATTTTCTCTTAATGCGATAGTGTAAAATCCTAACCCGTAGAGAAGTCTGTAAGTAAACAAGAAATAAGTATAACGCTCTGAATCTTGGGCTCACAACCTAAGTGACAAATTCGGATTCAGAAGTCAGTTACTACTATTCATTCGTCGGACTTCGCAGATGTTATGCGACTACATAAGACCTCCACAAGGATCAAAATGTTAAATCATCCCGTCTCTCTGACGTACGGACACGTCATCACGCCCTTCTCTTCTCATTCAATAACTTATTGCGCAGTCGCACGTGGTACGTGCTGCATCCTTGTTGCGACGCAGTACAACGGCGTCGGTTGGCGTCTGTTGAAAATTCCCACCCCCACGTATCCCTATCTCGAGCAACGTCAATACAAGCCGAGTGAACCTGAATTATGAAGTGGGGCAGCTCTCATGGATAGAACAAAGGGACCTCTCCTGGACCGCTTATAAGAAACTGTCTTGAAGGCTGCTGCTGCTACTTCATCACGTGAAACGTACTTCGAAAATTGACCATCCACATTTGAGAATATGGAATTAAAGTGTACGTTACTTTGAACAATAAAATCACTCGGCGTCTAGAAAGATTGTAACAAAGTAAACGAATATATGAAAAATAAGCCATTCTACGTTTAATAAGACTGACTGCAAAGTTTACTTTAATCTGGAAAATAAACCACGCTGCACTTAAGAATACGGTATCGAAGTGTCTGTCACTCTGTAAAACAGGGTATTCTACATTTGAGAAGATTGTAGCAAAGTGTCCGTTCATTAGACAAGTGAATCACTCGATATTTAAGATGTAATAAGGTGTAGGAGGGCATATGTACGCACAAGGCCACCCTGCACTGGAGAAGATGTTAGCAAAGTGGATGTTAATTTTAAAAAAAAAAATATGCCACTCTGATTTTAAAAATACAATAGCCAAGTTTATGTTAATTTCAATAATAAACCACTCTTAGATATATTAAATTTGCAGCAAAGTGTGCGTCAATGTGAAGGAACCCATCTGCAATTGTAAGGCGGTAAGAGAGTGTGCTGAAATGTAACGAATACCTCACCCTGCATTTTGGAAGTTGGTAGTAAAGTGTAAGAAATTCTTAGCAGTCTTCACTCTCAAGTGATCTGAAGATCTGCGTGTGGTATTGAAAAAAAAGAATAAGTGTTTTCTCGTGACGTTCTGCGCTGGCGAAACTGGTGACTGATCGCGTGCAGCGAGGAAGACATGGTAAGTTACAGGAAACACAGAAATAAATTCCACGTGCACGTGCATCCGTTCTAGCTCTCAGCCGGTAGAAGTTCTTTTGGTTTCAGGGAATGTGTTTGCTCAGAGGACCAGAAACACTCATGTAAATGATTTAAAAATTAGCAAGTAATTTGGCCAATAATTGATAATTACTCTTTCCTTTTTTTTATTATAACTGTCCAAAAAAATTTTTACGGTCGTTCTTTTATTAATGTCCGTTGTACCGGAATTTTTTTTCACTAAAATAAAATAAAAAAGACATCTCAATTTCAAATGTCACCAGTATCCTGTTTAAGTAATGCGAGTTCGCAGTTATAAAACTTTTAGACTTTCCGAATCGGAATAACGCAAATTTCGACTTCACCTGACTTAATCCAAGCGACCTCTCCTCGTTGACGTGAGTACTTGAATTTTTCTCACTGTTCCCAGTTGAAATTTTTAATTTTCTTTCGTCATTGGTTACTAATGACTTAATGCTTCCCTCTGTGCTGTTGACCTGTATAGAACTCATATGAGCATCCTACCGGTCTTTCTTAATGTGTAAGCCTGACTAACATGCATCATCCCTCGCAAGATTGAAGAGGTCCAAAACTGTCAAAGTTTAAAGTTTCCACTACTCATGGATGAACAAAAACTATTAATTTTGACATTGACAAACTGTAAGAACTACCAAGTCTGTATTGTTACCCTCTACGTGCCTAGTCTAACTCCTTCTAAATATTCCTGTCGCCCTTCATCTACTCTGCTCTAACACTGCTCTCTTACTGGCCCGATGTCCTAATTATCTGCCATACATATTTGCCTAATGCGTCAATCTATCTCAACACATCTATCTTATAAAATACATTCCGATACAATATAGTCACTTTCCGTGCAACGGTTATACATTTAATCTCTTACTGTCTGTTTATTTAGCCATCTGATGCCTCAAGCTCGTCCAAATAAACCTCCAAATTCAGACCCCACCTCCTGCAAGAAATATCACGTACTGTTATGAATTAATATTTGATGAAAGAAATGTAAAACATATTTCAGTTCTAAAAGTTCTAGCTGTGTATTTTAAATTCTTGTTGTATTATTATTAGGACTGCATAAAAATTAACATTTTCTGTTTCTAAACGTGTAAGAAGTCACATATCGCTTCTGTTTAATATATTTCAACCTAATGATGCAATCAAAAGATAATAATTTCGTTTTACTTTCACCTTCATCTTTTGTCTTCTCATTCTTTTCCCTTTCATAACTTCATCTCCTTTACTCCCTTAAAACCGATAATTAATTTATATCTTTATTCTTCATATGGCACAGTTAATCTGTGTGAAAACTGCAGTAGGGTTGAACACACGTAACCAGATGTTGTAACTTGATACTTGCCAAACCGAGGCCTTGGAAAAAAGAAGAAAAAACTAAATGAAACTGTTTCTCTTCTTTCTTTTTCCGTTTTAGTCCTTGATTTTATATTCCAGCCTCTCTTAATATGCTTGTAATAACTGTTCAAGTGAGCCACTTGCAGTGATATTCACCTCTGACTAATCTTTTCATGAATCGTTTCTTCTTTGTCTTTTCAGTCCTTGACATATTGCAGTATCCCGTTTATACGAGTATACGCTTTTCTGTATTCGCTAGAACGAGACCTTTCTAAGGAAGTAAACCTTGGTGTATTTTGTTTAACATAGGCCTAAATGTTAAACCATAATTCCACGGAATAAAAACTCTGTGCCCCTTAGCCCAATGCCATAGACAGATTACTATAATTTTTGGCACGGCATAGTCCATGATTATCCTAAACGCCTGAACCAATTTTAACCTCCAGTATTTTCGAGCACCTGTGACGAGCTAGGTTGCCACAGACAGGTACATATACCTTTTTGGCACAAATTAAGTCAACAATTTCATGAACCCCAAAATAAATGCTACAACATATACACCATTATAAATATTTCAATACAAGTTTCTATAATTACGAGATTCACAAAACCAACAACGGCATATATTCTATACTTCTTGAAAATCATACTTTTACAGATATTCGCATGACATTGCAAATTTGATATGTCGGACTTGTCGGCTTCTTAATTAATTCCACCACATCGTACAAACATCTGTGCTTATGTTTGTAGTGATCATGGTTACGTTCCAAGCGACCATGTTGGTTCTTCTGTTTCGCCCTCAGTGTTAATCGACTCAACGATTTCCAAACAGAACGAGTAACATTACTGTTATAAAAGCTTGAGAATGTAATAATCGATACTGTACATTATTCATGAAATGCTTTTCGCATGGCAACAAGACTTGTCTTCAGTACAAGCAAGTCGCTTATTTGAGATAATATTTGGGATTAACGTGACGATAAGAATCGTCGTTGTGGAACAGCATAGTAAATCATTGTTTTTCCTAGTCCAAAATTATTTTAAGTAAAATTAATAAATCAGAAGTGTCAAGCTATTGTTAAATGTTAGTAAGTGCACACCATAAGTGTAAATGTGACTAAACAAGGTGTGAGCGACGGACGAATGTTAGTGTGTTTAAGAGGCGTATTTAGTGCCTTACATTGTAACTTCTAATCCTCTTTTTTTCGGCACTAAATTCCGTAATGTATGTTAACCATACAATTGTTAGAATAATTTGCACCAAATGTATGGCTGCAAGAAAGAAGTTCCGTAACACTTTAAAGCACGCAGATAATTAGAGGCACCAACTGCTTTAAACAGAACTCCTTGGGGCCCACTCTCTCTCACACATGGTGTATCTTTGTGTTTCGTACGATTCTCACAGTAAGCAGAGTTTAGACTTGCTTCCCTAAACAACACTAGTCGATTAGCATTTTTAAAGGAGAAATGCTGTATTTTTACTGAGACAGGAACGTAGTTTTTAAATGATATTAAAAATTAATCTGAAACCTCAAATATTGTACAGGAATATCATAATTGTGAGTCAGAACAAGGTGAAATACTGGGCTTGGGCAATTGTTTTGCCTGGCGTGTCGTGTCACTTGCAGTTACAGACCATGTAAAATTGTAAATGGCCAGTTTTTCTCCCACTTGCATCTACTAAGATGAAATTGTGGGGTGTATAATTACTGTATCTTAAAGAACGTTTGTCTAAAAACATTCTGCGTGGCATTATTTTAACATCATGATTCATTATATTATTATTTGGTATGTGAGTAAACAATAAACTCAGTTTTAATGGGTTCTGTTACAACCTCCCCATGTTGCTGCAGGTTGGTTTGACGCAGAAAACCCGAGTGCCGGCTGTAACTGCCCCTGCATTAATCACAAACCTGTAGCAAAACTAGTCTGGTTGATTATGAAGGTAAACAACGTTGTCCTTGTGCTTAGTTAAGCATCATGCCATGAAGATATCAAGGGGAGTGGAGGTATAGTTCACACATTTTAACCTTAGTACTAGTTGGAGGTGAATGGCCAGCCTTACGCTTCTTTAGCCGAGCGTGGGCAAAGATCCCCTAGAATTATGGTTTTGAAAATCTTTGCTACTGCTCACAATCAATCTCTGATATTTCGCTCGCCCAGCCGATCACTGTCTGTTCTGACTGAGCCACTACAAACCCCACAATGTGATCTCGAGAACATCAGATTACGACTGCAGTAGGGATTCTACAATATTTTTCAGAAAAGCAGTAAACATAGGTATGTCTGGAACTTTGCTATTTACAGCTACTATTTCCGCGGACATATTTCCTCCTGCACTCTTTATATTTAGGAGTTCGCACATGATCTACTGGCCAAAGAAGCAGGTACTGGAGGTTTAATGCCTTGCGTTTTCTGTTATGAAGAACATACTTCTGCAGAATCCCTTGTGAATTATACCTGCTCCAATTCAGAACTGAGTTCTGAAATTATGGATCTTGTAGCTAAGTATGGATATTAGAGGATGAACTGATTGGTAAATAAAAACCTGCAGAGTGTTGGAGGAATGAATTATGGCCTAATTTTAGCTACTATTTCGGAATTTGCCAAGAAGGACTGAAGAAAATCGTGAAAATTTCAGGATTCTCTGACACCAGGCTGAGATTTGAACTTGGTACCTCACAGATATGAAACAGTACTTCGCCGACCACGACTTTTCGATTATTCGGTTCCACTAATAGTATAATTATATTCCTGATTTATGAATCACCATACTTTTCATAAAATAATCCTCGCTCATGTGGACAGTGTCTTATGGAACATGAAGGTCCAGCGTAGCGTTCACAAAAGACCGCCTCCAGTCCTTTTATTAAACTACCTAGGTAGACGAATCGAGTTTACAACCTCCTCTCCTATTTTTTTAATATCTATTTTAATATTATCTTCCTCTCGAAATCCAGGTCTTCCAAGTGTCTTCATTCCTTTAGGTTTTCTATAAAACATTTATATGCCTGTCTGTTTTCATGCTTCCCACATGCTCGACCTTTACTACAAGCAATATACAGTGAACCTCCCCATTAATAAACCGTCATTTTGGACTTTCGGACATATTATTATTCGTCAACACACAGGCACAGGATTCACACAACAAAAGTCCCTTCTGTTTTCAAGTCTGTCCCTTTCCAGTATCTCTGAGGTCTCGAGCATCCCAAGCCCCTGCGCTCAATAAGATGTCTCTTCCGACCCTCTATAACAAGTACTTGTAACGGAATTGTCCTTTATTTCTAACCTAGACGTAAAGTGCTCTGAGGAATAACCGTTAAATGCTATGAGACCTACGTTTGACCTGTATGACACTTGAATATTCAGACCGTATCGCGCAGTAAACATACTCCGCCTAGGTTACTACAACCGGTCACTTAGAGTTGCGTAAGGAAATATTCACTGCTATTTCTGAGATGAAAGCACTATGTGGGCAGAAGGTAAATATTTTAAATATTTAACCTTTTGACGCCTAATGTCAACTATAGTGGTCGTACCGCACCGCTAACTTCCAAAGTTGCATTTTATATATTTATTCAACAAATATAGTTACTGAATATTTTAAACATGGTATATACTCTCAATTTTTTTCTCTTCAAAATGCATTTTGTTTCATAATTCTAATGTATTTGGTTCCTGTATTATTCACATTTTATATACAGAATGTGCTAAAATTTAAAAAATAATACCGGCGCCAAAAGGTTAACGTGGCGGTGTATAAAGTAACTACTCGAAAAATTTTATTAGGGAAAAAATTAGAAATAATCCATACAAAGAGATAAACCTATGGTCAATTATCCTGATTGTTAAAACCCAAGGCAGGCTTTGGGCGATCGTGCTAAGCAGTCGCCCGGGGCGCCAGAGACGAAAGGAGACGTCAAACCGAGGTTTGTACTTTCGGAAGAAATTATTACTTCTCCTATTCGCCCTGTAATTTCTGCGTTTTTAATTTGCAGGTTTCGTTGTTTTGCCAGTTCCTGCCATGTGGTAGCTACCTTACGTAAATCATTCGTTTCGCACGACGTTCCTTCTACTCTCTTGGAAATTGGAGTCGTGAAATTATGTTGCTGAAGTATTACAAACTAATTCTTCGTTTATTATTATTTATTCTTTATTTATGAAAATTTTCAGATGTTTTATGTGATAAAGCTTTTAATTTTCAAAGTAGTATCAACATGTTATTGAAGTGATTAACTTTTATAACTACCTTAAAAAGTTAGATTTACGTGACAATACGATAAATTAAAAATTATTTAATAATTAATTAATAATTAAAGTTAATAATAATAAAAACCATTGAAAGACGCAATACGAAACTGAGTAGGAACTGTAAAAATTTATACAAGTTTGCACGAAAATCAGCGAAATCATAGTAAATGTGTGTGTTGTTATTTGGTGTGTGATATTCCGAGCTTCGGCTTATGCGAAATTTTGCACAGCTTTTGGAAAGCCGCGGTATCTGATGATGTCGTTTAATTTTCCAGGAGAAAATAAAGAAAACAATGAAAATCTTGAGTCGGGATTGTTACTAAGCATCCAAATCTTAAACACAAATATCACCAGAATGTGAAGCAAATGGACATCTAATGTGTGTATGTGTTTTCGTAGTCACGTAGTCACGTAGTCACGTCGAAAACTGTCGGTTTTTCAGCGGTTCCAAGTATGCATACACGAAGTAAAAACGAAAGACTTGGTGAATGTATTTTCTTTAAATTTTATGTTGCATATTTTCTCTAAACTTAGTTCGGCCACCTAGTTTTAATTTAGATCAGATAATTTTAACGGCCTAAATCTTACGAAACTCGATACACATAAAAATAACTGACGCTCTCTGTCGTTCCTGAAATTATAAAATATATTTAATATTATTCATTTTCCGCGAAACTATATTACGTTTATAAAATTTAGCGCCAACTTCCTGCTCAGCGTTTTTTTTTTAAATTTGTTAATTAATGCTACGACATGTTTCGGCCGTAGCTCCTGAACATCTTCACAGAGCTCGTAATTTTTTTTAAAGTGCACAGTTTTTCAACAACTCATATTGTAGGAACACTAAACGTATGATAAAAAAAAGTATTGTTATGAATATTAAATATTTCAATTCTTAAAAAAAATCAGTTTGTGTTTAAAATAGATGATAACATAATTTTAATTAGCTTTTGATGTAACATGTCGTGTCCAATCTTCTACGTTTCAGCTTTTCTTCAAATGTAGTCCTGGGATCAAATTTCACGTATCTCGTTTTAGTGTTATGAATAAA
>Ga0123352_10012277_pt1 | contig 13540 bp, 9 predicted proteins | sample TergutLab28metaG_FD_89700 | JGI IMG/M metagenome (GOLD analysis project Ga0123352, IMG submission 89700) | Labiotermes labralis P1 segment gut microbial communities from Petit-Saut dam, French Guiana - Lab288 P1 | ecosystem: Host-associated > Arthropoda: Insects > Digestive system > Gut ...
ACTTTAGAGGTTAGCGGTGTGGTACGACCACTGTAGTTGACATTAGGCATCAAAAGGTTAATATTTGTCATAATTGTATTTTATTAAGTGCATTTGTTGGTTGACATCTTCTTCTTCCATTGGCACTACAGCCTGCTATGGGCTTTGGCCTGTTGAACAATATCCTTCCATTTTTTTCTATCCATCACGAACTTTCTCCATCGTCTCACTCCTAGCACATGAAGATCTCTTTCTACTTCCTCTTCCCATCCTTTCCTGGGTCTTCCCCTTCGCCTCATCCCTTCCAGTTCTTGAGTGAAGATCTTTTTGGGCATCCTATCCTCCTCCATTTTCTCCAGGTGAACTAACCAACTTATCCTTTGCCATTTTATCCATTTTACTATATTTTCTCCTTTGCTTATCTCTTCTAATTCTTGATTCGTCTTACTTTTCCAGTCCCCGTTTTCATATTTAGGGCCATATATTCTTCTAAATATTTTCTTTTCAAAAATTAGCAGAGCTTGTTCTTCTTTCTTCGTCAACGTCCATGCTTCCACTCCATACAATGCTACCGGTCTTATTAGTGTCTTAAATGTTGGTTGACATATTAATTAAATATTTTAATGTTAGATGGCATAGCATCGTATAACTTGATTCTTGCCAAGTACACATCTCTCACATAGCTACTGCAGTTAGCAGTTAGTATGTGGAGGTTGTGTTTATGTGTTTTGTTTATATTGGATATTTTGGAACTTGGTTCAAATTTGTCCATGCTGTCTGTCATAGAAGACAGTGACGGCAGTACATATTCACTGCCAGGGGAAAGTTATTACATTTCTTAACTAATGCCATGCGAAAGTTCTTTCTTATAACTGCTGTTAATCTGGCAACTTTTTTTTGGGTAGTGAATAATTTTTTTGATGTATGTTGAATTTTCCCAAAAGGGATGTCCAGAAAAGATAAAATGGAATGGAAATACGCCAGGTTTTTACAACAAGCCCTTATCAGACTGTTCAGAAAGATAGAGGTTTCAATGTCCATTGTGCATAACTTAAAAATCAAGTGTAGGATTTCAGCTTGTGACAATTTTATATTCGTAATACATTTTTATAGCTGTGTTGTGTCACAAATCATTATGGAACATTTGTGACAAGAAGGATGACTTATTTTGTAGCTGTGCGTCATACTCAAAATGTTAAAACCAAACTGTTAAAATAATAGGCAGTGGTGTGGAATGTCAATACCAAAGTTTTAAACCGCAGGGTTACGTTTGGCATACAATGAATCAATCTGCCAAACAACTCTGTGACATACTCAGCTGATATACACCAAAAAAATAACCAGTCACACTTGTTATAAATGTTACATCAAGGTTCATGATGTGATGTAGTTTTAACAATGTATTATAAATTTGTGACAAGATGAGATCTTACTGTACATTGTTACATTATGCACACTGCATGCAGGAACCTTTGTATTTTGTACAGCCTGCTGGTGGCTTGTTGTAAAAGCCAAAACAATTACCCGTGCTTAAGTAGAAGTTTGTATTAAGGAGAAGTTGTCTTCCACCTATGATTTATTTATTTATTTATTTCCTTTTGGTTTTTTTGGGGAGGGGGGATGGGGAGTGTGCATAAGAGTTTGTGTGAAGGAATGAAATCCTGTAATTTAAAGCCAGGGTTTTGCAGATTTCACTCAGATTTTAATTCTGGCACCAAAAGTTGAAGGAATTAAGGGTGTTGAGAATGGGGTGCTTAGGGGGTTGCAGTGACACAGCTGGTGAAATCTGCTTGATGCGGTGCTGGTGATTTGGGCCTTTTATTAGATACCGTTTACTGTTGTTAGATCAAGAAAATGAAATTTGGGGGGCATGTGGGAGAAATATAATGAACACTTACAAAATTTTGATGGGAAAACATGAAGGGAAAAAAAAATACTTTGAACACACAGGCTTTGATAGGAAGGTAGTATGGATGAGAGGTGAAGGGAATGATAAATCAGTTTGCACAGCTCACTTTATTGAATAATTTGGGTAGTGGTTCTGGCTTACTGATAGGCCATCATTGGGTGTAATAAAATTGTATATAGAGTATTGCCTGCAGAGTTCAGTGCCTTTAGAAATATAGGTGGCCTAATGGTTTCTTATAGGTAAGCCAAAACATTTAGTCATATCATTCATTGTTGTGAATTGCAGAGTCTGATGTACTTTTCAGTTTGCCTCTTACAGTTCACACACAATGAGATGTCTGCAACCAAGATGGTATATAAACTGGGTCTGAAATATATAGGGCAGAAGGGAGGGAGGGTGAGGATTGCTTACATGGTGGCTCAGAATATTGAACTACGATTGGTTCTTTTGTACACAGTAATGACCCTTCAGGATCCATAGGAAGGAGGGAATTTTATAACTAGCTTATCTACCACTGTCTTTTCATTCTGTTCATTGGAGTTGTGGGACCAAGCTGAGTGCGCAGCATGGCAATACAGATGAGCAAGAAGGCACTGTATACCACACAGTGTGCAGCGTGGCAGTACAGAAGGCACTGTACACCACACAGTGCGCAGCATGGCAGTACAGAAGGCACTGTACACCCACACAGTATGCACCAAATATCAGTTTAAGTTTACACATCACAGCACTTGCTGTTTACAGTAGACATTTCCCAATGAAGTCAATGCAGAAATGATCATCAGAACTTGGTGTGCCACGTTCAACAATGCAATACCACATGAAGAAGGACTTGAAAGGGAGGTGTATTGCCAGAGTTTCATGACTATACTGTGGATGCTGACATGGACTGGGGCTGAGACACAGGCCATATCTCACTCAAACATTCTTTTCAGTGATGACTGTGCCAACTGTTGCAGTGCATGGGACAGGAATGTGGGTCACAAGAAAATCTCCATATCACACAGGAGCTGCAACATAATCCACCACATGTGATGACTTGTGCGGGTGTGACATCAGATCATGTGATTGGACCTTAATTTTTTTATGAACTCATGAACACAGCATCTAATTTGGCAATGTCAGAGACGTGGCTCGAACCTCAGATCAGAGATAGGGGTTTCATGGATGACATGTGGCTGCGGCACAATGACACACACACACACACACACACACATTTTGTGTCTCTGTGCACAGCATTTTGAATGAATGTTTTGCAAGCCACTGGATTGGCCATGGTCAACTACATTTCTGGCACCATTAGCATGACCACCACATAGTCCTGACCTTACCACCCAGGCAATTCCTTGTGGAGTAGTGTCAAGGGTAGAGTGGCTGTGCATCACTACAACATCAATGAAGATTTTTGCAGTACTGTGGTTGATGCGTTTTGCACCATTACTCCACAAATGATCCAGCATCAAGGTGCACATAAGGGTCTCTTGAACATGGAACCGAGTTGTGCCTAGGTGATTCATATTAATTATGAGTGATTATGATTGTACATTGCATGGTGTGCAGTTACTTGCCCACCTTTTAGTAACAGGAAGGATCATCTGTGTGTCAGTGCTGACACTTTGAATTAATCTGAAGGTTCAGAGATGACTGGGTACAGCCATTCATGCATGGTGCATTTAGTTGTTTTAAAAGGTACTACTCTTGTCTATACATTTGTGCAAATTTGTAGAAGCTAAAAGGTAAAGTTGCCCCTGCACATGCTATGAAGGCATCCTAGTATATGGATTCAACCATATTGTTTCAGGATCTAGAAGGATATGGAAACAGCTATACAGGACTGGCTCGACTGTACAGGCTCATATATATTGCGGATCACTGCCCTGTGTTACGGATAGAAGCTCTCAAGATGGCTATAAATTATGTTATGTGCACATACAATGTGGCACTGTACCAACAGTTACACAAGAAACTGCAGGAGGCAGTTGGGTAAGTATGCTGCTTTCGTGAGCAACTGCAGCTGAATAATGCTGTGTCTTGAAAATTGCCCTGAAACTTGTTGATAACTGAGTTGTGTTACATTTGATTTTGTGTTTTATTTTATTCCATTTTCTTGAGGTGTGTTGTGTTAGTGTCGTACATACACGGGATGGACAAAATAAAGGAAACATTTCATTATTAATATGGAGTTGGGCCACCATTTGCCTGTGATACAGCTTGTGTCCTTCTTGCAGTAGACTGATACAAGTTGTGAACTGTCTCCAGTGGAATACTGTACCACTGTCCATGAAGAACATCTTCTGGTTGCTTGAGAGGTGATGGAGCAGGGACTGTGCTTATCACCGTACTGTCTACAACTGGCCACAGTGGTTCGATGATGTTTTAGTGTGGTGATTGTGCTGGCAAAGGAAAATGTTGAAGTACATGTTCATGGTCCTCAAACCAAGACTGAACACTTCTGACTGTTTGTGTGGGCAAACTGTCATCTTGAAAACTGCATCATTGTTAGGAAATGACATCTGGATCATAAGATGCACCTGGTTGCCTGAAATGTCCAAGTATTCGTCAGCAGTAATTCGACCACTCAGAGTAGTCATAGGACCAGCAGTATAGCAAGATATTTCACTGATCTGCCTCCATGTTTCACAGTTCGAATCAGGCATTCAGGATTGTAGGCTTCCTTGGGCGTTCGGCGTGATGTTGGGAACAACATGAAGGACGACACATCTGAACATATTACGTATTTACAATCATCATATGTCCAGTTTTTATCATCATACCATCTTTTTTGCCTTTTGGTGTTGTTTTCAGTAATCAGAGGTTTAGCAATTGCAGATGTTCAGTGGGTATTGAATTTGTGAGCTCTTGTTGGACTGTTTTTGTGGTCACGGTCTGCCATATGAATATTGAGTTCTGCTGTCACCTTTGCTGCAGCAGTTCTGTGATTTTTAGGTACAATCCTCTTCATTGTACAGCGATCCCTTTCACTTTGTTTTGGTTGTTGGCCATTGTTTCCCTCAGCTAATGATGTTTTCCCATGATCTGTGTCTGCCGTCATACCCTTGGGAACTGTTGTTCTGGATACTCCTAGTAAAGTGGCCCTTTTTGTCACAGATGCTCCAGCTAAACGTGCACCAACAATCTGTCATCTTTGAATATCTGACAAGTTTCAGATTTTGCAGTGTTTTCATACCAACTGTTATTAAACACAATCTGTAATGCATTGATTCTGGCACTACACAGCATAAAGAAACAAAAGAATAATGACATACTCATAACTAATGTTCTTTCAGTGCAGCCAACACAAACAGTTTTATTCCTATATTGTCTATCTAGTGTTGACATTTTGTCCATCCCCCATAGCTAAATGCAGTGAAGCTGGCACAGAACATCTTAATGTGCAGTGAGGTTGTTGAAAGGTAAATGTAAGTGAAGTGAAGGAGGTTATTTGGTTGAAGAAACGAGTTCTTGCAAATTCACAAATTGCTTTTGTGTGTGTGTGTGTGTGTCTATATATATATATATATACACAAACACATAATATACATATAAGCATATAATATAAATACACACACACACACACACACAAATAATAAATAAATCCAACAAAATGCTCACCACTGAAATAGTTTGTATATGTAATAACCTGCTACATGTTTCGGCCACTCACATGGCCATCATCAGGGAGGCAGTACAAGGGATAACAAAAATAACAAAAGATGGTACAGTTATTGAAGGAACGATCCAAGATATAACTGATGATGATAAAATCATAGTTTCAAAACAAAAGATAGTGTGTCACTGTAAGTGTGCCATTACTGATGGATGGTATACACATACATTTCATGCAGTAAGACACCATCCAAGGGAATGTATTGGGATGTAAACAGTAAGCAGTACACCACTGTATTTACTGTGCTGTTTATACAGACTTCTTCCACTGTGGTATATAAGGCTTGGTGCTGAAATGTCTGTGGTGGCCACGTGGAGGTTTGCGTTGTTTTATGGAACTCCTTGTAATTCAACTTGTGATTTTTTTCAAGGCAAGAGACAAGGGGTTGCTTTGATTGTGTTGCTGTATTCTGACATTGTTGCTTTGTGTTGCTGTATTTTGACATGTTGTTGCTTTGTGTTGCTGTATTTTGACATGTTGTTGCTTTTTGTTGCTGTATTTTGACATGTTGTTGCTTTGTGTTGCTGTATGTTGACATGTTGTTGCTTTGTGTTGCTGTATTTTGACATGCTGTTGCTTTGTGTTGCTGTATTTTGACATGTTGTTGCTTTGTGTTGCTGTACTTTGACGTGTGCTTTGTTGCTGTATTCTGACATGTTTCTTTGTATTGCTGTATTTTGACATGTTGTTGCTCTTTGTCGCTGTATTTTGACATGTTGTTTCTTTGTGTTGATGTATTTTGACATGTTGTTGCTCTTTGTTGCTGTATTTTGACATGTTGTTGCTCTTTGTCACTGTATTCTGACGTGTTGCTGTATTTTGACATGTTTTGCTTTGTTGCTGCATGTTGACATGTTACCTTGTGTTGCTGTATTCTTACATGTTGTTGCTTTGTGTTGCTGTATTTTGACATGTTGTGCTTTGCTACTGTATTCTGACATGTTGTTGCTTTTTGTTGCTGTATTCTGAAATGTTGTTGCTCTCTGTTGCTGTATTCTGACATGTTGCTTTGTGTTGCTGTATTTTTACATGTTGTTACTCCTTGTTGGTGTATTCTGACATGTTGTTGCTTTGTATACAGGAACACTGTATTTTGACTTACAAATGGAACCTAAAACATGTATAATTATTAATTCTTAAAGAAGTAACTCTTATGCCAAGTGGATTGACGTTTGGCACAGGGGTGAAATAATTTCAGGGAAGACAATATTTCTTTCATTTGTCATTCAATGTGGTTGGAAGATTCCCTGTTTTAGGATGAAATTCTCTTTTATTATCAATATATAAAGAAATGTGTGTATGGACATATGACTAGAATACACTCTTCACATGTTACATCTGAGTTTTTTGGTGAAGTTACAATACAAAACTGTTGAAGGATGTATGGTAGTCTTGATGCTCAGGATTTTGACCTCTCATAACTACCAATCTCAGTACTCTTCTCTAATCCTTGTGTGATTGTGTTTGATGAATCAGAATGAGACTTTGTTTCTGGCAACTCATCCTCCTCTCACACCCCTGCTTTGTGCAGATCACTCTCAGCTCATTCGTGCTCCATCTTTCATTATATGAGGCTGATTGCTGTGATAATTTATGTAATGAGACTCTTGAGTGGTTTAAGTTATGTTACGCTTCCAGAATTGTTTGTGTTTTCATGAAAATAAACTTTCATGCTTGTATTACCAAATTTCTTGTGACCAGATAGGCATTTTACATTGAAAATTGGTTCTGATGTTTGTTGTGGTTTTATTGGTCCCAATTAGTTGTGAGCATTTAGACCTTATTGCATGTGTATGTCTTTCAAACAAAATTAATGTCATTTCAGAGTTCCCAGCTTGCCTGATGTAGCAGGGGGTGGTGGTGGTGGTGGTGGTGGTGGAGGTGGTGGTGGTGGTGGAGGTAGCAACAGTGGTGTTCAATCCACATCACAGGACATCCCCACCCTTGACTTGCTGTGGGTTGAGTCCAAATCTAAGAAGGCAGCACTGAAGGTACGTCATGTTTATGTATTATTTTCTAATCATATGAAATACAAGTACTTTGTGGTATGTAGTTTGTGACTCTCTGACTGGGTTGTGGTGCATCTAGATCAGGGTGGACAGTTGACAGTTGGTTTTGCTCCTGGGCTGGATGAGTGTACTTTAGATTAACTGTATGTTTAACAGACTGTAGGAATAATTGTGTAGCTACAAACTCCTGAAGTGGCTACCAGTTAGGCATGCTGACAGAATATGCTGGGTTTTGTTGTACCATAATACATAATTAAAATATTATTATTAATTATTAAGGTGTGACGTAGTGTGTCTGTGGAGCACCCATTTAATGTGTATGTTAAGTTTTTTATCACCATCGTCGTGTTGGAATTAAACCCTGAAGTACTGACCTTAACACCTGGGACACTGTATAATGAGGTGTCTTGATAAGTGCTACATTTAGAATGCATTTTGTTTACCTGTCAGTTATGACAGCACCATTTACTTGAATCATAAATGAAGTTTGTGTATGTAGCCTATTTACTACCCTTTGGTGATTCCTCAGGTCTGTTATGTGGGGTCCTTATGTCGGCAGGTTGGCTGAGTGGACTGTTTTCATACAGTAAATGAGCAAACAAGAAGTTTGAACTGGTAATTGCAAGATAAAATAATGATCCTACAATGTGCATGCTTTCTGTGTCGAGTAGTGATGGCTTTGTCTGTCTCTCTGTTGAAGCTGGAGAAGCTGGACACAGATCTGAAAAACTACAAGTCAAATTCAATCAAAGAGAGTATCCGGCGGGGCCACGATGATTTGGGTGACCATTACCTTGACTGTGGCGATCTGTCCAATGCCCTAAAATGTTATTCACGGGCACGTGACTATTGTACTAGTGGCAAGCATGTAGTTAACATGTGCCTTAATGTCATTAAGGTATGTAAGTTATGTTGTTACAGGTTTGTGTATCCTTCAAATGTCATGTTACTATGGAGTTGGCCTCCATATTGAAAGCCTGCCATGATGCTGGGGTTTAAATTCCAGCTGCTACCAAGACAAAGGAGTTGTAAATACAGAATATTGTAAAGTGCACTGCACCAGCACTGTCCAGTGCACAGAGGCTGGTATTGAAGGGTTAATTTGTTGTAACGCTCTGTCAACTGTGAAGGGGAGTTTTGAGTGTTGTTATTCCTCAGGGCTTGTGACCATAGTCTGACTCAGGGGTAAGAGTATTAGTGCAGGAGTAACAAGGGTAACAGTATTACTGCAGGGGTAAGAGGGGTACAGTATTAGTGCAGGGGTAAGAGTGGTAACAGTATTAGTGCAGGGGTAACAAGGGTAACAGTATTAGTGCAGTACTTGAGCATGTGGTACATTCACATGCTATTTTTTGTGTTACTTGTACCATGCATGTATCATCCAATGTGTGCTCTCTGTGACATGTGTCAGCTGCCACATGTTTGGCACAGAAGTGCCATCCTCAAGGAGTCAGTATAATGTGCCATTCTGGGTCCTGCTGCTCGTACCGATCTGGGTTTTGCTCCTTATAGGAATTCTGTAAGGAGGAGCAGAACCTAGGTTGACATGTTGGATGGTTACTTCCTGAGGAAGGCACCTCGGTTCCAAAAGAAAGTAGGAGATGATATATGTCATAAATGGTGTATCACAGAGTGCATATGTTGAATGTTATAGTGATTCACATGTTATATTGCAGTAAAGTGAAGATGTGTGATTGAAGTTAATGAAACGTATGTTACTGGCTGTGCGCCTGACACACAGATGAACTCAGTATGAAGTTTCACTTCCAGTTAAAAGTATTTTAAAATGACACCTGATGTAAACAGGGGAGGTTTAATAATCGAATATATATAAATTTTTTAAAATATGGTTTTCCTAGAGCCAATATATTTTTTCAATGTGGCAAAATGTGGGTCTTTAAAACACCACTATCAAATAGCAGTTTCATGTGTGCTAAAATTAAAAGTAGATTAGATTAACAGGGTGCCTGCTGCTGCTGCCATTCAGTGCAGAATCTTTTGTTATGTTCACTGTCTAACAAAGTTAAGGTATACAGAACTAAGTTTGCCTGTTATTTTGTACGGATGTGAAACAGTGAGGGAACAACAGAGGCTGAGGGTGTTTGAGAACTACAGAGGCTGAGGGTGTTTGAGTACAACAGAGGTTGAGGGTGTTGGAGAAGAAGAGAGGCTGAGGGTGTTGGAGAAGAAGAGAGGCTGAGGGTGTTTGAGAACTACAGAGGCTGAGGATGTTTGAGTACAACAGAGGCTGAGGGTGTTAGAGAAGAAGAGAGGCTGAGGGTGTTTGAGTACAACAGAGGCTGAGGGTATTGGAGAAGAAGAGAGGCTGAGGGTGTTTGAGTACAACAGAGGCAGGGTGTTTGAGAACTACAGAGGCTGAAGGTGTTTGAGAAAAAGAGAGGTTGAGGGTGTTTGAGAACAACAGAGACTAAGGGTGTTGGAGAACAGAGGCTGAGGGTGTTTGAGAACTACAGAGGCTGAGGGTGTTGGAGAACAACAGAGGCTGAGGGTGTTTGAGAAGAACAGAGGCCGAGGGTGTTGGAGAACAGAGGCTGAGGGTTTTGGAGAACACAGTGCTGAGGAAGGTGTTTAGGCCTAAGAGGAAGGAAGTAACAGGAAACTGATAAAAATGATTAATGAGAAGCTCCTTGATGTGTACTTATCACCAGATATTGTTAGGCTGATCATTCCTTGAGGAGGGGATGGGTGGGTTGTGTGGCACATATGGGGAAATGAGAAATATATACAGGATTTTTTGTGGGGAGATTTGAAGGGAAGAGTCCACTTGGAAGACCCTCAACATAGCTGTGAATATAATATTAAGTGGATTACAAAGAAATAAGCTGGAAAGATGTATTAGTTCGTTGGGCTCACGATAGGGACCAATGGCAGGTGTCTGTGAACATGGTGATGAATTCAGCCCATCTAACCAAACACATTTGATCCAGAATTTCCTTTCTTCATGTTTCGGCACTCCTGGGGTGCCATCATCAGGGAATCTTTGTTTTAACACAAGCAGTGCCTAATTTTGGTTTTGTCCATTGTAATTCCAGAGATAATCAGCAACCAGAATATATTTGAACATATGTACTGACACATACTAGGAGGTCAGTGATAATGACAAACAGTGGCAGAACAGTGAGTGTCAGTTGGGGCCCAGGAAAGTTAGGCAGTGTGAAAATGTTCTGAAGTTCACATGAGCTGGTGCCTGGTATATATGAGCCTAATCCTGGGCATTGCCATATCACTTGTTGACAGATTACATCTGTAGTAAGCATATTGTGTAGTCCATGCTACTGTGCTCTGTGTTAGGTACAGGTTGGTCATTGCTGCTGCTTGAAGTAGCTACTGTGTTGTCAAATGTTAACATATTCATGGTTTTGAGGACCATGCAGCTATGTTGCTGTGTTCTGGGATGTGGTGCTGTGTTGTTGGGTAGTCATTGGGTCTTCTTGGACTGAATGCTCTGGAAACGGAGGTGATTCAATCCTTAGAAAAATCGGTAACTAATCATTAAATGACACTTTGTCACCAGAAGACTTGATTTCTTGGTAAGGTATTCATTTACTGCTGTACAATAAATATCTTGTATAGATTACATTTTGGCAGCCATCTTCTTTACACTTGATGGCAACATGCTTACCCCTAGCATTCAGCAAATTCATTGATTCCAGAACTCTTAGGATAGACCGGGGGTACTGTTCCTCCAAGATGAAGGTACCGAACTACCGTACCACATGGCGTCACATCATGAATAACTGACATTGATTTTTAGTGTTATGGCAATCTCAGATATTACAGAATTGTCATTTTCTTGCAGGTTAGTGTGTACCTGCAGAACTGGTCACACGTCTTGAGTTACGTCAGTAAAGCAGAAGCAACTCCAGATTTTTCTGAGGTATGAGTTATGAAATATAAGACAGACTGTTGCAAGTGGCTGGCATTCAGTGGGGCTCTGCCAGACCCTTTCTGGCAGGGACTGTACACTAACTGGGCTTTTACATGGTTTTGATTGGTAGTGTCATATGGCTGCAGTATCAGGCCACAGCTGTTAGGTACACTTTATTGGTAGTGCCATGTGGTTCTGATATCAAGCCACAGCTATAAAGTCTGCCTTTATTCAGGGGTTTGTTTTTGTTTGTTAGAAATGGAATTTACAATGCATCTCTCAAATAGTAGGCACCAATACCTGGCTTCATAGTGTAGGCTAATGGGTTGGTAACATGCCAGGCAATAAACTCACAAACATTACTTCCTTGAAAAAATTAAATAAGTTAAATTTGGGGAGGGCTTGCTGCCACTTGGTCTTTATCTTCTTCTTGTTTCATGTCTAAAAATCAAAATATAGTAAGATAAACTGGAAAGTAAAATCTTTGTGCATGCTGTGAGGATGGATATAGTGGGAGTGGGTACAGCTCCATTCATTCCTAATCTTGGTACTAGAAGGGGTGAATGGTAATCTCATACTCTGTCCGTGGGAAATATCCCTTGATAGCCATTGAATAGGTGGCTGGGTGGGCCCCAAAACTGGGCTGAATGCTTTGGAGAAGAAGTAGGTTTTGCCCCTGCCAGGAATGGAACCATGATCCATTTTATGTCTAGCCTGTACCCTAGTCACTTCTTGGACTGAGCTGTACTGGCTTCAAATATTTAAATATCTGAAGTTAAAGTTCACTTGTTTCATATTATATGAAACTCTGACAAAAGGAATAGAGTCATACAGAATTAATGTTAGGAAACATCTTCAGAAGCTTTTGGAGAACTGAGACAGATAACATTTAGATGGATAAAAAGGAAATGAGCCACAAGGATGGTATGTGGATAAAGCTGGCTCAGGATCGTGTATGCTGACAGCCTGTGGTTTTAACAGTGTTGAAACTTGTGTTGTGTTATCTGAGTTAATTATAGATCGTGGTATGTGGCATGTGTGAGGGAAAGACAGTAACAGATGTCCACTGAGAACAAGAGAAATGGTGTTGAATTAACAAGCAGCAAGTAGACAAATGATTGTGTGGATTGATGAAGTGAGTGGGCTAAGGCAAGATGGGACTTGTGTTGTTGGGTGGGTGGTTTGTGACATTGTGAAGGATTGTGGTGCCTTTGAAATGTTACAAACTGCACAGCACACGCAATGATACACGTGTTGTATCCCACAAAACGGGAATCTGCAGCGACACTGCTGTGAAAACCCCAAATCTTGCGACAAACTATCTCATTTCCAAAACATAGTTTGTATCAAGGATTAGTGTGGTGGCCAACCTGAGATAAATATAATTAAATAATATTTCTAGGATGATGGACAGTGTGCCAATGAATATTGTTAAATAGTGTTTGCCTTTGCTTATTTCTCTATCTCCATGTGTCTGCTCTATTGTCTAGTTACACGCTAAAGACAGCAACCAAACGATCCAAACCAGACTGAAATGTGCAGCTGGCTTGGCAGAACTGGCAACCAAGAAGTACAAGTCAGCTGCAAAACACTTCCTGGTAGCAAACTTTGATCACTGTGATTTCCCTGAGCTGTTATCACCTAGCAATGTGGCTATGTATGGTGGTCTGTGTGCCCTAGCAACATTTGACCGCCATGAGCTGCAGAAGAATGTAATTTTTAGTAGGTAAGTTTATTTTGCGGTCTGTATAGCAGCATCTCAAAGTTCAGATTTTAGATTGAACAGCTGGGCTGAATGTATATTTGAATTATGTTAATGGCTCAAACAGAACCACTAGTACCTGAGCCAAGTGCCTCCGAGGTTGAGCTGGCTAACGACAAGTTAAAAAAGTCACAAATCGCCAGGTATTGACCAAATACCGGCAGAACTGATTAAAGCAGGGCGTAGAACAATTTACTTGGAGATTCATAAACTTATTATTTCTATTTGGAAGAAGGAGAAACTGCCTGAAGAGTGGAAGGAGTCAATCATAGTACCTATTCATAAGAAGGGGGATAAAACAGATTGTAATAATTATAGGGGCATA
>Ga0123352_10012278_pt1 | contig 13539 bp, 10 predicted proteins | sample TergutLab28metaG_FD_89700 | JGI IMG/M metagenome (GOLD analysis project Ga0123352, IMG submission 89700) | Labiotermes labralis P1 segment gut microbial communities from Petit-Saut dam, French Guiana - Lab288 P1 | ecosystem: Host-associated > Arthropoda: Insects > Digestive system > Gut ...
CAGTCTTATTGGAGCAAATGGAAACAATCCTACCCCTGTCAGGAAATCAATGTCAACCCGCCCGCCTGCACCTCATCACCCCACCGACCCCACTTCTTCCCCCCCCCCCCCCAAAAAAAAGAGTCCTCAAAAAGATATTTACTTTAACAGTGGTCTTCTTAAGCAGATGATAATAGTGGGTCCAAAAAATTCTCTGTTGCTACAGAAACTCAAAGTTTCAATTGTGTTCAGAATAAAATGCAAAAATAAGTGATACATCACACCATTTTAAATAAGTTAAATGCATATAACCCATCTGTAGGCCAGCATATGTGTTTATTACACGTGATTAAGTTACTGTAATTGATGCACCCACACAAGACATAGTGAAGGACGCTGAGGCCCACCCACAGCTGTAGGGCTGATGGTACGGAAAAAACAAAATACAAAACAAAGTTGTCCTATACTTCATGCAACAACAATCAGGAGGGTATCCAGGTCAGTGAAATCTCAAATTTGGCCTTGGCACTACAGCATGGCCAAAAAACCTACAACCCTAAAAGTATGTGAAATGTAAGTGAAGAGACCAGCTTCAATCTCCCACCCACCCCCCTCCCCTCTCTACAACACTTCATACTGCTGATGATGACATGGACAACACTATCATGTCACTTCCTCAAGGAGATGAGCGGGTAAATATTCACCTGGCTGTGAAAATGAGAAGACTGGTCTGACAGCTACAACAGGTTTTCTATCTGCTTGAGGAAAGAATTCCCTCCACGTTTATGACAGCAGGCTGTGAGTCACAAAGCCAGTCTCAGTGTTGTGATGAACAGAAACATCTCTTGCAGAACGTTATCTCCAGAGAGTTACAGAGGGTCTTTGAACACTGCCATGAGCACTACAGCTGCCACTGGATGGCCCATCAAATGTTGGCTTTCTGTGCAACAAAGCTGCTGTATTCACAGACACAATAAAAGAGACATACTGTATTCACACATTAGCAGACTACATGGTGTTACCATCATATAAGACAGTAATCTCCATGACCACCACCACAAGAAACACACCTCACAAAGAAAAATCTCTGTCCCTGCAAGGAATCAAAGGTCTGGTCATTCAGCCCAAAGCCCAGTAACTGTACTAACTGCTGCATCACACACAAAATACCACCACACAGCTCACAGACAATATACTACCACATACATCAACCTCTTAAAGACCTGTGTTCAGATATGCACCCATAGAAATTCATTTTATTTATTTATTTAGGCAATAAGGAAATTTACTGCATTTTTTAGACATGCTGCATATTCTCCATTTTATTTCAAATAAAATGCAGTTTATTTCATAATTTTATCTCTTTCTGTCCAAACAACACATTCTCCATAAACCATAAAGTAAAATTTAAATACCCACCCCAATACGATGAAGGTTGAATGACAGGCATGTTACCACACAGCATTAACCATTCAGTGTCACTGGGGTTTAAATTTCGTCTACCGTCCACGATGGAGGGGATTTTTTTAAATTTATTGTACCATCAAACACATTCGCAACCACATGGCACACCGACACCAGCAGCATGTGGAGAACTGAAGGTCCATACAGCGTACTGCTGTTGGTATTGAACAGTGAGGTACAGTGGAATGGAATACTGCGTGCAGAATCAATCACTGCAGCAAGTCACTGCTGCTGCAATGATATTTTACATTCATATCTTCTTTAATAAAAACCAATATAGAAAAAGCATCCTTTTGTCAGAGGAAGATCACAAAAATGAACAAGGCTGTTATCTGGTAATATTCACGTAACCTACATACAAACTTGCAGATATCTTGGAGCTATGGTATGGCTGTGTCATCATAATAGGTAATCAAATGTTAGTCAGCAGTATAATGGGCATCAAAACACATTCATATCAAAAATAACCAACATAAGAAGAGTGCATAAATAGTGTTACCAATATATACAAAGTCTGAACGTGGACATCTCTGTCGCCACTATAGGGACTGGTAGTCCGTATTGTAATACTAATTTGTACATCAGCACAACTGTTTTTATTACATAAGGTAATATGTACGCTACATGTTTTGACTAATAAATAGTCATCTTCAGGCCTATTCTTTACAGTTTAAGTCACAGGATGCTGTGCACACATTGGGATCCCAGTGTGTTTACATCAGTGAAATGTTTAAGATGACTATTTATTAGTCAAAACATGCAGCCTACATATAACCTTGTGTAATAAAAACAGTTGTGCTTACATACAAATAAGTATTACAATACGTATCCAAGCACTTCGTGATGTCTTCATCCAAATTCGCAGCGAGTCTAGCTAAATGCATCTATTTATATACGAACTTTAGAGGCTTAAATATTTCACTGATGTAAACCCACTGGGATCCCAATGTGTGCACAGCATCCCATGACTTAAACTGTAAAGAATAGGCCTGAAGATGACTATTTATTAGTCGAAACATGCAGCCTACATATTACCTTGTGTAATAAAAAAAGTTGTGCTGACGTACAAATTAGTATTACAATACGCATCCAAGCACTTCATGATGTCTTCATTCAAAGACTGATAGTCCAACTTACAACTATCACATGTAGCACGTTCCCAAACTGAAAGTACAGAGCAATTGTGCATACAAGCCCCTATAGGACACAGCTAACATACAGTTTATCAAGAGGCGGTACATTAAATGCAACCTCACTCTAGGTGTCCACCAACAGCAAACATTGTACAAAAAGACATGCGGTAAAGGTATGCAGTTTACTACCCACATTTTAATTTTTGTGACTTTGTCTTTGATCAAATAATAACTACGGCCTGTTCAGAGAATGGGTATGTATAAGGTAGTATCAACTAATCATGCCCTAAATTTACATAAGTAGAAGAAAAATCAAGACTAGAGGAATACAGTTTTAAATCTACTAGCCAATGGCCACAGACATGCACTATTCTTCATGTGCACATTTTATGCTCACCTCTACCTTTTCCATTATCACGCCTGAGGCCATTGTAGTACCTTATTACTACAGTGATGCACAAAACCCAGGCACTCTGTCACCATGGTGACTAAATTTTGCACAGTGGCCCCTAAAATTTTGACATAGTTCTTCAAGTGTTGAAAAACCTGTACACCCCTGCCCTACACAGCCATATCCTTCTGCCATCTACTCTAAGGACTGAGGTAGCATGTTCCTCCAAAATACAGTAACTTTCTACCTGCTCATACAGTATCAGACCCCAGCATACAGCAGTGTTCATAGTAAACACTGTGAGAATCACAAAACTTGCATAATAATTTTCACCAGAAAAGACTCTCCATGGATACTGTGTGCCACATCTTGGACCAGTTTCCAGTATTCTGCACACGTATTCTGATGAAGCTCGGTTACCAGACAGACACAAACACAATGTATTATGTTACTTTCTCTGCTACACTTTTTAGCTCAGTATTGTCCATCCAACAATTTTGGCACTATTCAGTTCATACTGACTCATTGTTTATGATTACGAACTGTACCACCCAGAGGAAGATGCATGGTGTATTTACTAACCAAATAACACCACAGAGAAGCATTCTTCTTAAGCGGCTAACAGTCAATCACCTAACCAAGAAATTCTCTGAAGTTACTGGAACATGAAGGTCACCTCATGATTTTCATGACAGTCCATTCAGCCTTACACTGGAATGATGAACAGTGAGAATGTACGTACATTGCTGGACACCAGTTTCTGTAAACTACTGGTGGTGTAAACAGAGGGAGCCACTGCTCGTAAAATTAATTTACAAGACGTGTAAAGAATAATCATGGATTAAATTCTAGACAAGGTCCACCACTGCTGATTACAGAAGTGTCAAAGGCTGCATATGTCTCCATTTTTACACAGAACAGAGAATGGAGAAAACCAACTCATGTTGGCACATTAGAAACATCTGGCCCCAATTTGTAAACCATCCCCTTGGCACTACTGTCCAATTCGGGTCTAGGATGCCTCAGTGTTGAGGTCTCTAGATCACACTCAGGAGGATTCCCCTGGATGAAGGATCGGCCAATCACAGACACTTCTCCCTGTGCAACACACAGCACTCACAGGAGCCAGACATCCAAGCCTATGGCCGAAAGCAGAATTCAAACCCCCAATCCCAGCAAGTGACTGCAGAAACACCCTGTAGGCCGCACATCCACCATAAATCATATGCTACTGTCAAAATCGTTAAACGATGAAGAAGAAAGAATGTTAGTTACACATATTATGAAGAGCAAATCATGACTAACAGGAGATGTTAAACCTGAAACTACTTCAAAATACAGTATCATAAAATGCAGTTATTCAGCCCATAAAACCAAAAGACTTGTTAAAAATTCTTAAAGTATGCTTACTTGTTGCTTTATGGTTGATATAATGATGCTGTTAGGAGCTGGAAATAGACAGTGCTGAAAGATAGGATAACAAACTGAACACAGCTGTCACAGTCTAATTTGAAGCACTATCCTGGCATCTGCTTTGAGAAACTCCATAACACCTGGCATATGGGCCAAGATTTGAACCAGTGGCATCCCAATATGAAAATGGAGTGCTACCTACTCAATCGCTGTGTTCCATTTTTAACTCAATGACAGCACAAATTCCAACCTATGCCACCGACATTCACTTTTAAACAACCAGGTTGGTAATTAAATTTTAGCACACGGTTTATGAAAAATGTATTTACTTGAACTAAAAAAAGGTAAAATTATGAAATAAACAGTACTTTGTGGAAAATAAAACAGAGAACATTCAGTACATCTTGAAGTATAGTAAATTTGCTAGTTGCCTAAACATATCAAATTAATTTCTAAGTGGTGCTTTTTTTATGTGTTCATAAATGCAAAGGCAGGTTTTTAAAGAATAAGTGGCACTGAATAATTTTACAACAACTCGAGAACATCAGAAAACAGAGACTCTGCAAGGCATTCCTGCTTCACATGTAGATTACATGCCAATCACAATACTGTACCTCAGAGCATGACTAATTTTTCTTTGAATAATGAACCAGCCCAAAATTTTTTCACCACTGTGAAATATGGGTCATCAATGCAGATTGGTCTGCACCTTTTAATCTATAAACAAATCATACTTCAAACCACGTAATGGCAATGTCAATGAAATATCCCACGACCATTCGCCATGAAACCCATCATCACAAATGACCACAAAAAATTATTCTCTTGAAATTGTTTGCAGCTGAGATGCGCAGTTTTTAACACAAACAGGACTGATATGTGATGAAAGGGCATACATATATTAAAAACAATTACTTTGAAAAATACCAGTCACAATGAAAAATTTTAGGTGAAATGGCAACCTGGTATAGAGAATTTGCCAAGCCCTGGCTGTACATGCTGAATAAAACTCACTTATGTTGCTGAATGCTCACCGAACTCCAAACTGAGAAAATGGGTGCCAGTAATGGATTCCAAAGGAAACACAATAAAGAGAATACTGCACATGACAAAATTTTAGAAAGCTCCTGCAATGGACACCAGCATGAGTGCACAATAGTAGCTTTGAAATGCAACTTCTCTTCTCAAAAACAAGGTCTAAACATGCTACCAACACATCTATTACAAACAAAAATTTCATGCTACATCTGTAACTCGCCAATATAGCACTGGTGGAGTTCTGTACTCCATGTAACACATAATTTATTGGAAATGACAACCATCTGTACATATTGTCTTAAACAAGCTGCTGTTCATAACCAAAACCTCTCAGTAAATCTAAACAGATATTTACAACACGTTTACATTTACATGAAAAACAAATACCATACTAGACCATGACATGTTTGGCATCCTTGGAATAATCCTGCAAAGGATCTGTGGAAAGTAAATAAATCCTACTGTGTTCTGTTTTATTTTAAGAGTTCCACTTTCACCACCAACAAAACCTAAGATGAGTCAATAAATTTAATGAGATAATAAAACCAATGTGGCACTGATTGGAAATTTCAAGCAATTCTGGCACAATGCTCCGCATGATCTGTAACCTTGATTGATATACAGTATTTATATTTACAAAAAATAAATATGTAGCTTTGGCTATCTGTGACATACCGTTGTGCGTCTAAAATCTGACAGGTAAAATCAATAGCAGTCACAACCACAGCAACTAAATGCACAGACCAATATATACATAGATGTTGCATCATGGTTGTTATTGCTTTTACCTGTCCAAATATGTTACTCTTTTTTTTAGACTATTTTCATCTTCAATGACCCTACACATCTAACACTGAACCAAAAATAATCTAATACTGAAGTCACATATGTGGCATTTGTTGCATTGCAGACATAGTGGCTGTTATAAGTCTCCTTATAATGTGTTATTTTATTTTCTAAGATTATTTCCACCTTCGGGGGCCCTTGATATTTAATTGAAACCTTTTACACAGCATTTGTTGCATCACATATGTTATAACTTTGTATGAAGCGTTTTCTATATGTTAAAAGTCTATCAAAATTTTACCTACATAAATTAATGGTAAAGTACACCCTTGTACAGGCAATGAGGCTCTGTACCGGCTGTATGGTCCATAGGGGGAGTAGAGATATAGCTCTACTCTTTCTTGACCATGGCACTAGAAGGGGATGAGTGGTCAGTGTCACACCCTGGCTGCTCTTTACCCCCGGGAAAGACCCAGTACCCATTGTATAGGAGGCTGGCTGGGCCCCAGGGCCAGTCTGGACAGGTACAGAAAATCATAGTCTAATACAAAAAATAATAACTGATCTTACATAGACGCATCATAATGATGTACTTGTTACAAATCAGAACTGGTTAAATAACAAACACAGAACACATAATAAAATAAATGAGAAAAGAAAATTTATTCTTCTCTTCTACATGGCAGAGGAAATTCATAACAACACCACTTAGTTTGTTACACATTGTTCAGAAAAAATTTCAGCTTCCATGTATTTACTCCCTAATAGGAATATTCCTGTGTCCATAACATTAACAGAAATGGGTTCAATAGAAATTACAATCATATAATTGTAATGTGTTCAGCCAGTGGCCTTTCAACGCTTAGTAACCTCTCTATGGTCACATACATTATGACACCTTATGCTCGTATCATATTTGGTGACCTACAACTCTCATTTTGTTCACAGATATGTGGGAAGTTACATTTGTATTCTGTTCCAGCTTTGTTGTGGTCATCTTGTCTATGCTTTTTGGCACTCACTCCTGTTTCAAAAGACACTTGACTACAAAAATGTTGAGTGTAGAAAGGCAGTTTATAAAATACAACAGCTATGTGATTAAATGCCCCATAGTCTTAAGAGGCTAGACTGTGTAACCCTTAATATGACCAGTAATGACCTACTTTCTTAAAGTATAAAATAGTTCACAGCATATTCAAAACGGTCAAATATATTTGGTGTATGGTATGTAGCAGTATACACATCAGCCACTAAACAGCCATGACCTATTACGCAAGGGTTCACCGGTTTCAGATCACCAACGGGCAAATTTTATACATGTCAGTCCTATGCAAAAACAAAACACACAAAAACCTATAATAACAAATGAAATACACTGTGATTTAATATGTTTTTCACACTTTACGGGCTGATATTGTTGCACCCATAACAGTCTTCTTAATTATTATACTTTGTAGGTTTTTGTGTCGATAACGAATTTCATAGGAACCTGCTACACCAATCTTCAGGGTCCAGGCAACTGCGTTCCAGCATGCGTTCAACACCTTGTAAGTTGACGCATTTATTTCAACCATGAAAATGTGGGCAGCAGTTTCCTCCGAAATGTTGGCGTCTACTTACATACCAACAGTGTCAGAACCTCAAATTCAACACCTGTCTTCTGTAACGTACTCCATCAGATAGGACCAGATATTCCAACTTACGTTAGAAACATCTCACTTAGAAGTTGGCGTTTACTATCGCGTGAATGGGGCAGAGGTGACCCCAGAAAAGCCGAACGTATTTTTGACTGACAAAAGTAACGACAGATTTCAGTGGATTTACTTGGCAGATGAACGCTAATGGCAGCAACTGTGTAAAACAGCTCTGATAACGTGTGCTGTTTTAGTGTTGCCTGTAACCTAACCTCATAAAATAATTTCCGTAACCTGGCAAAACCTTACCTGTGGATTTACTGCACAGCATACCTTTGCGAAGTTGAGAGCGTCATTACAACACACAACACAATCTATAATGTCCATGTCCATGTAGTTTACGCGCGTATGTCCAGTAAAACAAGCAGCAGTCCACCACATCACGAAACACAACAAACAAGTCTTGATTTACCACTGCACAAAATAATATAAAACACAGGAAAGAATTAACTAAACTACAAAACAAGGAAAACAGCACTTGAACGTACCATAAGACTGACACAACCACTCTCAACACCAACATGCTTCGAAGTTCAAACTACAGTAACCTTTCACACAACTAATGCTACCACATGCCCACTAGTGACAGACATGTGAACCGCGTAGTATGTGCCTTTGGCTCATAAACGTCCTCTGCCATCTAGTATCCCTTTGTAGACTCCTCCGACTATGTTGTTTTCAATTAGACTTCAAAATTGTTATTATGCTATGAATAGCGGGAGTCTTTCCGAGGGGTAAGGCGGCAGAGGTCGACCACTCACCTCCACCTAATTCCACTCTCCCTATCAGCCTTGCAGTTTATAGTTTTTTCTACTTTTATTACACTAGGTCTATGGTAATGTTAACTTTGGCATCCACAATGGTATTAACATGTAATAATTTATTGATACTAAACTCTTCAAATATTGTATCAATAAACTGATTAACTGATGCAAATTTCTGCTGACATATTGCCTTAGATGTTTCATTCAGTCCAGCTACACTTTTCTTCTACATATAGCATTAAAAAACTACCATAAACAACATTATTAGTTTAATCCTTCAGTCCAGTTGTTTGGTTTCAGCAGACAGGTTGACTCTTCTTCACCTGTCTCAAAATTTTGAATAATTTTGACCACATTTTAAACCAGTTTAATTAAAATTAAAGACAGAAGTCTTCTGAAGTCAACTAATGCCTGTGATCCAAAGAAGTAAAGGATACGTTGATTATGTGAATGTCACCAACTTCATTGAACTGTGAATGGAAACAGTATAAATACTCTGCAGTCCTTTGTATGATATATTTATCAACTCTGTTGCCTTGTGCTTATTAATCTCAGTAGTACTTTGGATTGTCTTAACTGTCTTAGCTTTGCTCTGTTTGGGACTTCATTCCTACAATCTCATCCTGTAAAATGAAGTGACAAAAAATTTATACTTCAAAATTTATTAATGAGAAATTTTGAATATTAAATGAACAACATTTAAGAGCAAGATTACTTTGTGTTTATTACTATCATATGAGGCATGTAAAACTGATACTCGTTCATCATGCAGCTGTGGCAGCGTAAGTGGTGCAAGAGTGCATTTAACTCAGTAAACACATCAGCAGACATTTCTGTACAACAGTACAGTCAACTGGGTAATAACTCAGATAGATGACATTACAGCACAGCATAAAGATGGCATACCAGGTGGGTTAATATATCCAAACAGAATCAGAGGGACATAAAGGTACCCCTATTTCTAGACATCAAATCACATAATGACACAATTAGCACAAACTGTACAGCCTGATGTTTCAAAACCTATACACAAAGGTCAAGAACGAACATGCTGCTGCAAGGCAATGCCATTTGCCATGTAGTCCAAAGAATTCCTAGAAGACTGGAGTGTGCCTCAATGGATCTCCTGTCTAAATGCCAAAATGTTATACCTTCACACATCAGCATCAACTCATTGATCTATAATAACAAATAAAGGGCGTTAATAATATAACCTCAAATTATTGTCACTGAATACTATAAATGATTCATGAAAATGTAAAATATAACTGTAATATTTTGAACATATCTATAAATCCAGATGACTAAGGGTCAAAATTCTGTAATAATTCAGTGCCCATGCAGTAATCAGTAGGACAGCTATGGATACATACAATGTGGAAATGACTACCAAAACTAGCCTGTTATTGTGAAGCAGCTGAGAGGTATTTATGTTCCTGTTAGCATAGTAGTCTTGGCTGTTGCAAATAAAAATTGTTCTCTAAGTGGTAGGATCACTTACTCTAATGGTTCTTAAATTCTGTCCACAACAAAACTCATAAATAACAATGGGCTTGGGACCCAAATACATACTATAATAATGCTCTCTACAAACACTTATAATGACTCAAGTTAACATGATTATGTTTTGAGTTCATGACCCATTAGAAGAATAACACAACCTTGGGTTTGAGAATCCCTAATTTTTTCTAACAAGCTCTCTTTCAAGAACATTCCAATTTCACAGCATGCATATCCAGTGCAACTGTGATTAATATAATCTTGTACAGGAGAGGATCAATGAGAAGGCTACACATGGAAACTGCAAGTAGGGATGGGAAATGTCAAATTTCCAGGTAGAAATTAAACTGGGCTTCACACTAGTAAATAACAATAACAATACACAAAATAAACAAAAATAACTTTTAATGCAAAGAAAATAGTGGAACCAACAAATAAACACGTACATTAACAAAAGTACAATAATTTAACAAATCTGGTAACTACAGTACTTTATGATAAAAACAACAATTCAGTGAGCACAATTCTAACTGTATACAATAGGATGCCACATTCATGTAACATATATACAAGCACTTATTAAGGTGTGAGCAAATTATGCAAGATTTTATGTTCTCACAGAAGTTTTAATGTACACACAGTAAATGCCATTCTGTGAATGGGTTCATATATTTATGTCTGGACACTGTCCAATGCATGGATAAAAAAAAACTGAAGCATTTAGATGTTGCCCTTTCTTCATTTCCAAACAGACAGTGAAAGATGGTGTTTGAAGAATTATATATGTTTTCCCATAGACAATGAATAACAATGAAAATTAACACACCCACTTTATACCAGACAAATGTCACAATGTTAAGCAACACAAGCAATGATAGGTACTACCCATATAAGGTTATAGAAACTGACACAATACACAGAAATGTGAACAGTACTGGAGAAGCAACTTGATGTGCCTGCACACATACACACACACACAAATAATGTTCACAGGCAGGAAGGGAAACTGCTGCCAACATGTTTTCGGACATGGCGCAGGAGGCTGTGTTTGTGCTTCGTTCGTATTGGACACAGTGGACACTGGAACTGAGCCTCCTTTCCACACTCGACTCGCAAGTGACGAAGCAGACTTTCACGCCAGCGGTAGCCACGTCCACACAATTTACAGCGGAACTGACCGTTGCCATCATCATCCAAATGCAACCAAGGTAGATCCAATGTATCTACAACAAAACCATAAAGTCACTTAAATTACATTCAAACATGTTTTTAAGCCCAAATGGAAATAAATTACAAAAGAACATCAAAGTTACATCCCACCAAAAATCTTGTCACTGTCATCGTCATCATCAATGCCACGGTCAGCATCATTATGCATATCAGTAGTGGGGGCTGGTGCAGCCTACTAGGTACACTATAAAGTTGTATTTTTCCACCTTTGCAGAGGACTTTCCAACCATTTCATAAAAATATCTTATATCAGAGTAATAACACTATTTATTCAACATCAGACGCATAAATAAATGAAATGAATATCAGTCTCAACACAACCATATCCTTACTAGATGTTAAGGGTCTAACTGCCTCATTGAAAAACACGTTTCAACCTAAATTACGTCATCTTCAGGCTCTTAACTAAGAAAATATGCAATATATACATAAGTAAACATATATAACCATATAGCAATATATATATAATCCAAATTTTTGTTTATATCTTGTCATCCTCATAATGTTCTTTAAAGTTGGTTAAGAGTCTAAAGATGGCCTAAGTTAGGTCAAAACATGTTGCTCAATTAGACACATAGATTCTATAGTCCAATACAGATACATTTGTGTTGAGACTGTTATTCATTTCTTTATTTACATCACTTACACAAAACTGGAGATTATCAAACTCATATTCATATAAACACAAACCTTCATGAAGTACAACAGTGCATCTGGCTGTACACACTTCACATTCAGAAGGTTCCAGATTCACACTCTGCCTGAAGTGTAATAATGCTCCTTAAGCCTTCCCATGGTTTTCCAAGCAAATACCAGGTCAGTAATTTGAAAAATCTTCAAGACTTATCATTCTCAATCCATGCTCATTTGTTTCTAATGGATACAGCCAATGGTTTGGTGTTGTAATGAAAGCATTTTCAATGGTCCCTATCAAGCATCTAGTAAGAAAAGGCGCTTCATTTTGGAATGTGGTTCTTTCACTACCTGCAGGTAAAGATAACAGGACTTCGACTGGTAGACTGTATAAAGTTAGTCCTGATCACAGTGCCTATTCCATAAATGCATTAAGTATGTGTTACTTAAGGACAGTCACTTGCTCTAATCATAAAGCATTAGTAACAGATGGATGTGTGTGTATGGAGCATTTGTCACATGATAGTGACAGGGTCCCAGTGTCACTCTGCTTACAACAAATCTGATATGAACTGACATGGAACTGAACCTGGACCATTACGGAGATCAGCTAGTGGCGAACCACCTTGGCCATGCCATTACATAAAACTGGCCCCTCCTACTAGTTTGGTCAATGACAAGCCACAAAGAAAACTCTTCAATGACAATTCATACAAACACGTTTCTTCCTGCCACACATCCTCTGTAGTTGATAAAACATCATAATAGAGGGTCATTACTTTATAAGAACTTAATAGTTGCCATTTATCATATCCATATAGTCCATTCATATTACCATCTGCACATGCAACAAAGAAGTGACAGAAGTGACAATACTTGTCATGTAAAATAATGACACTCAATAACTGAACAAGAAAAATCCAAAATCTTTCCCAGTACACTTGAAATAACACATGGAAATAAATAACAGTAACAATATAAAAAAATACATCACATATACAGACTTCTTCAAAATTCTGGGAATAATTCGCTCTCACTTCACTTCTCCATTAATAAGCTGTGTAAGTTTTCATCCTACCAGCAAAGTCTGCCTCCTTTACGTGATTTCTGCCTCAATTTATTTCTCCACAGAAGATCACAAAATTCTGATGGAACACAACTGAAACCAAACATTGCAGACAAAAAAGGACGAATAATGCAGAAAACAAACAATGGTACACAAAATAATTAAGTTAAAATTTATGACTCATCTGTATTAAATCTGGTATTAACTTACATGTGTCACCTGTTTTAAGAAACATACTTCCTTCCTATGGCTTTCCACTATTTCACAGAATAAACAGCATACTGCATTTCCCTTCAAACCATTAATTTGGTTTTGTAAATGTATGTGTTTTCTGTGAGGTAAAGACTAAGATATTACAGTAACCATGACAATTACTGCAACAATGTCTGGATATTTCCTGTCACTACCTGTGATTAAGTTTTAAGAAATCTGGTTGCTTTCAATTGGG
>Ga0123352_10012281_pt1 | contig 13538 bp, 6 predicted proteins | sample TergutLab28metaG_FD_89700 | JGI IMG/M metagenome (GOLD analysis project Ga0123352, IMG submission 89700) | Labiotermes labralis P1 segment gut microbial communities from Petit-Saut dam, French Guiana - Lab288 P1 | ecosystem: Host-associated > Arthropoda: Insects > Digestive system > Gut ...
AAGTCCATTTTAATATTATCCTTCCATCTGGGTCTTCCAAGTGGTCTCCTTACCCCATATCTCCCCACCAAAATCCTGTATGCACCTGTCTTCTCCCCCATATGTGCTACATGCCACATTCTTCTCTATTTGATAATTTGAATAATATTTGGTGAGCAGTACAGATCATTAAGTTCCTCATTATGCAGTTTGATCACTCCCCTGTTAACTCATCCCTCTTAGGCCCAAATATTCTCCTCAACACCATTTTCTCAGACACCCTTAGCCTACGTTCCTACTTCAGTGTGAGAAACCAAGTTTTACACCCATACAAAAATACAGCAAAATTATAGTTCTGTATATCTTAATCTTTATATTCTTGGAAAGCAACCTGGAAGACAAAATATTCTGTACTGAATGAAAGCAAGCGTTCCCAGACTTAAATCTGCTTTTAATTTATTCCTGAATAGAATTTTGATTTGTTATGGTTGTTCCCAAATATTTGAACTCTTAAACCCTTTCAAAGGAACTATTATCAGTCTTTATATTGTGACTTCGTCCTGCATTCTGATCTCGCGACATGACCATATACTGAGTTTTATCAGCATTCTTTTCTAGACATATCTCCTTATTAGCCACTACCAGAGCTTCTGTGTTTTTCTCTATAGTTTGTACGCTGCCGCCCAATATGTTAACCTCCTCAACATAAAACAGAAGCTGGTGTGTACCATTTAATTTCAAGCCATCTTGGTTAACCTGAACCCTCCTAATGGCATATCTAAAGCAGAGTTGAAAAGCAATGGCATTAAAACATATCTTGTTTCAAACCGTTCTTAATAGAAAACATTTCAGATGTTTGCCTACCTAGACTCTGCTACAATTTAATATAGACATATTTTTATTAGCCCTCCTAGTTTCATGGGGATACCAAATTCAATGAGAATATTATACAAGGCTTCCCACCTAACTGAATCATAGGCTTTCTGGAAGTCTATAAATAGCTGATGCACTGCCTCATCATATTCCCATTTTTTTCCTCAAGTATTTGATGAATGCAGAATAATGATCACTTGTTTACCTGTTGTGTGAAAATCCACATTGTGATCCCCAATAATTTTCTCTGCATATGGAGTTAACCTTTACAGCAGGATGTTGGATAAAATTGTATATGTAGTTGACAAATCCAAAACATGTAAGAATAAAAATATTGTATATATTAACTAGTGCAGTTAGTAATAAATATATGTATAGTAATACTATATTTGTCTGACATGTTTTGTAGTAAGAATGGTTTGAAACAATGACAAGCTTTATTACCATTGCTTTTCAACTTTGCTGTAGAGTATGCCATTAGGAGGGTTCAGGTAAACCGGGATGTCAGCATACATACTATAAAGAAAAACACAAACACTTAGTAGTTGCCAGTAAGAAGATTGGACTAGAAGTAAGTGATAAAACTAAGTACACCCATCCCTACCCTGAGCCAGATCAATTCAGTCCCTGCCCACCATCCTACTTCTTGAAGATACATTCCCTATGCCTAACACTTCAAAGAGGTTTCTATCAGGTTTCCTCACCAAAAGCTTGTATGCATTTCTGCTGTTCCCCATACATTCTACATGCCCTGCACATCTCATTCTATTTCATTTGATCACCCCATTATTTGGTGAGGAGTAAAGATCATAAAGTTTCTTGTCATGTAGTCTTCCCCATTCCCATGTTACCCCATCCCCTCTTGGGTCCAGATATCTTCCTCAGCACACTATTCTCAAACACCCGCAGCCTATGTTCCTCCCTCACTGTGAGAGAGCAAGTTTCACACCCATATACAACAACAGGCAAAAAAGAAAATATTGAAAAAGAAAACCAAGAAAGATTTGAGAGTTTGTTTCAGGATTTTAATTAGCTGCTTTTATGCTTATTTTGAAACATTTGAGCTGGCAAGTAGTGACATTAGTAAGGGTCAAGGTCTCATATGCCTCCACAAAGCATTCACACATAACTGCACTTCATCAGCACATCCCAGACAGACATGACACACACCCACCTCCAAGCATCATTGTAACATTTTTTTCTACTGGTGTCTGGTAGGCTATACAAACAACTAAGGTTAAAAGCAAAAATTGCATGCTTGCATGTATATTCTTAAGCCTTTGCAATACTGACATTCCATGAACAGTTCTTCAAACAAAGCAATAAGTGACAAATTACTTATCAAGAATTTCTTGTTGCACATCTTAGAATACAAAAAAGAGATACAATGCATCCAAATTTCATGTAGGAACATTTTTCAAGACAAATTTTACAATCAGAAACGTGGCATCAAAGTCACTGTTTGAGAACAGGGTGCTGAGGAAGACATTTGGGTCTATGAGGGAAGAAACTGCACATTGAGGAGCTCGTGCTCCTTACCTCTCACAAAATATTATGCATGTGATCTGGAAGAATGAGATTGATGGAGGCTTGTGACACCCCGACATAAAATCCTAGGTCCTCCAAGGTAGCGGGGGTTGAGCACAAAGCCAGCAACCTCGTCTTGGAAAATTCGACATGCAAAAATTCTCGACAAAGGAATGAAAGGCCAATAATACAAAGACAACCCATGTGAGTTAAACAGATAAGAAAGGACATGATGATGTCAGGAATGATTTGAAGAAGATGAAGCTTGTGAAGTGGGCAGAACAAGTACAGGACCACTCTAAATGGAAGGCTATTGTCAAGAAGGCCAAGACTCTTTCAGAGTTGTAGCACCATAGAAGAAGAAGAAGAAGAATAAGAAGGAGAGGAGGGGGATGAGGAGGAGGACTGCTTATAGGGGTTCAGTGGGGAAATCAGAAGGAAACACATCACTTGGGGAACCTGAGTGTAGTGAGGGGCAAATAGTAAAACGAATCTTCAAGAAATAGGATTCGAGGTGTGGACTGTATTTATCTGACTGTGGGCAGACTCATATGAATATCATGATGAAACACTGGATTCTGTAAAATGTGGGAAGATTCTCAATGACCGTAGGAACTGTCTGCTTTGAAGAAGGACTATGCTCTGTGGAGTTAGTTAGGTAGTCCAAAATGGTTAGCTGTCAAGGTCAGGGCCAAGAGGGGGAAGAACTGGGAGTAGTGAAACCAGTTACACACATAAATGATTTACAGCTCCATTTGCATGCAATGGGTCTGACAGAACTAGATAATAAAAAGGTAAAGTTCACCCTCGAAGAAGCTATGAAGTTCCAAAGGAAGAATAGAGGTATTTCTCCACTCTTACTGTATGCAGCTCATTACCTTCATCATGCCTTACCTCAATTGCCAATAGATACATATCCACAAAAATGAGCATTTTTCTAAAACCACTAGAAAAATGAAATTGCAAGTGAACATTTGGGAAAAATGTGCAACAGTACGGACTGGACTACTTACACCTTTCAGTTATAATTTAATCTGATGAAGCATTGCATCTGTTGTCTAATTTTCACTAATTTATCACCATGCATGACATACTAAATTCATTCTTTACAGAGTTGCTTCCAGTGTAGAAGCAATGTAACCATTACCAGTCACATGACAGACAGATAAGTATATTTTTCAAGCATTAATTTCATGTGGTAATTATATGATTGCAGATAAGAAGAAGCCTTGCAAAGTGTGTAGGGCACATGGCTGTTGTAAGACCTGCAGAGTGACATGTAAGTGTCGACATATAGTGATCCGTCTTCCACTTTTCACGTATTACACTGACTCTATGCACTAATGGAGAAAACACTAATGCCCCTCAGAAAGGCAATACAATTTTCATTGTATCAGGAAGCAAAGCACAGACTTTGAATTGGAGATTTATGGTCACTTTAACACAAGTATGATATCTTGCTGTGTTTAACAGTGAAAAAATGGAGCAGTAATTACTGATTACAACCATTTACAAGATTGGATTTACATGTAACAGTGACCTAAAAACACTGTATAAAGGATCAGAATTCTACATCTTAACATCTGCAAAATTATGGATTGTTGTTAGACAGTAAGGACACATTCAATGCACTGATACTATAACTACTTTTAACCACTCCCTGCAACCTTAGCTGTTACCATGTCTGGTTATAAATACAGTAGGGTCTCGTTTTACAATGGGGTTACGTTCTCAAATATTTGGTTGTAAAACAAATCGTCATAAAACGTGTACTATTTAAATGGTTTAAATTGAGGTAGGCTCATGGGCCAAACAAATTAGTGAAATAATTTTATAATTTATAATATTTCTTTACATTATGACATACAGTTTTAATTTAATGAATTAGGTGTATAGAAAATAACACAGATAATTGAAAAATATCAATCAAATCACTTTTTATTTTGTGGTTCAGAAGACATCAAGAAAGAATGTAATGTCAACTGTTTTGATTTTTCTTCATTTCTGTCTTTTTGATGGATGTCATGGGTGGAAAAAAAAAAGTCAACTTAAAAGAACTACTCTAAAATAGAAAAAGAAGAAACGCATGCCCACTCGAAAAGACCTAGAAGTGCAGTAAGTACAGAAAGGACGCTTGAGTTGTGACAGTGATGCACCACAATTCAGGAGTGCTCGGTCCGACTTGACAAGGGTCGTAAAAGTGAATCATTGCAAAACAAACTGTCGTAAAATGAGACCCTACTGTACAAAGCAATGGTTCTGACCTGTATGAAGTCAAAAGGAAAGAACAGGAAAAAAGATCATGTAAACAAGGTACTTTTTCCTAGTGTCTGTGTACCCTTTAAAGGATTTATCTACAGCTCTATAGTATCTGGTGTATACTAGTTACTCATTCATGTACTACAAATCAAATTTACATTCACCTTTATTTTCAGTCCGTTATTCTAAATTTCTTTAACATCCTACTGTGACACTGTTCACTTCTGTAAATGCAGTTAACTTTGCTGTACTGCCAACAGAAGAACATTTTTACATTGACTAAAATCTTAACTTCTAGAAAACAGAGATAACAGTTATAGAAACATTTTTTTCAAGCACCGTTGATAAAAACTCGGTGGATCAACTATAATTATTATACATGAATACTTTCAATATTCCTGTGAAACTCAAATTCAGAGATGAACTACATGAAACATGAAGTACTACAGATATTTTCTCTTAGTCTGTGAAACAGACTGAAATCAGTCAATTAAAATGGGGAAACTCCTGAAAGTTTAAAACACTGTAATGAATATAATTTAGTATGAGAGGCATAAATTTTGTATTTATTTTTTTGAAAGTCTGTCAGACATTACAAATTTCATACTCCAGTGAATGAATGATGAGTACCTGAAAAGATGCTGAATTCTTGAATAAACAAGGTAAATTGCAAATAAGCTTGACATAATCCCCAGACAATGAATGTATTACAAAGAATGTGGTTAGAAATCTCACAAGAAATGCTCATGTACTGAAGAATCCTCCTGTGACTGGTATACCTGTTTACTGAAAGTGACTGGTAAATGTTATGAAATTTTGATACTATTGTTTTACAGTTTACCTTGTGTCCTTACACTTTTTCTGTGTCTTTATGTGTAAATGAGCCAAAACTTTTTTGAGACTGTACAATATCACATGTGTGTACTTATTAAATACTGGATTTTTCGTTGTATAATATTAAGTATTATTATAAAGACTGTAACAATAAATGCAGTACTACATCAGTATGATGTGTTTTTCCTTATAAAGACTCGACACTTAAATGCTTCTAAATCATGCTGTTTGTAGGTAGGAATTGTGAAAGCATGCCTTTGTACCATGTCAGATTACAATGTATGTAAAACTGACTGTTAGTACTTGTAAAATTAGTGCCTGTGAAAGGAGTGGCAGTGAGAGGCATATAAGAACTGAATTCCATGTGTCACAGGCAAATAATAATAATACCTATTTTATGCTTGTATAAAGAAATTCTGGGTTTGATCTTTGTGAACATTCTTTTTCCAACCTCCTAATCTGGCAGGCAAGTTCTGCCTTAATTTATTCCTTTACCTTATTTTCCAGCATATTATCATACGGCCAACCCTTCTTTGCTTCATTCTGTACAATTTAGAGGAAGGTATGTGCCCCTAAAGATAAGAAACATAGGTGGAAGTGCTATTATGTAAGTATAAATTCTACATTTTCAGTATTTAGAAATTTGAAATAAGAAGTGGATGCTGCAGTAGAAGTTATCAGTGTATGCTCTTCTGAAGACTCATCCCACATAATTTTAGCGTTATAATGAGACAAATTTCTATAGTATCTAATTACAACAGTTGTGATTTTGTAACCTCCCCACTTCTCAACTGGTATCCAGTCTGTTCTTTGTCCTTCCAAGCTTGGCGAAGTATGTCATAAAGCTTGCAAAATAACTGTCACATGCAGACCTGTATGAGTCTGTGCTGCTTGTGTTTGTGTATAGTAATCATACAATCCCATCCATGTAACGTTTTCTGTAGAGATTTTAGTCCCTTTTTATTATGTCTTGGTTTCTCAGCAGATACTTTCTACCTGTGTTATTTCCATTCATCTACATGTATGATAGGTCAGCTTGGAATGTGAGTAATTGTATGAATAAACTAACTCAGTCCATGGAATGTCCTCACGAAATGATAAGCACTAAGCTAGTCAAGAAATACCTGCTTGTGTAGAAATTAACAGGGCCAAAATCTTGATACAACAGCTAGTGGGAATGATCACATTATGTTGGGCAATACCATGTTGTACAAACTTCTTGTGAGAAAAATAAGGTTTTGTGAACTCGGATGCTTATGGACACCCATCTGTCACTCACCACTTAAAATAGATGCATTTTTGGACACAAGATATTTATACAGTATTTTGGTAGCTGGTAACTGACAGCTTCCACAGCGGTTGATTCAGTAACTGTCCATGTTTCCTTGCGTGTATTGAAATTTTTAAGTTTTTGGCAAATTTCTTCCCACATAATACTTAATTATTTTGTCACATGTTGTCAAAATCACAATATACAGGAGCATGTTGTGTGTGGGGACATTGTACTTGTAACACAATAGACAGGCAGTTCAACCATAAGAAAACTGTGAATGCAGAAGACTTTTGGCTATGGTAACTGGTAACTTGCCAACATGATAAGTTGTTGTCCCAGTCAGCAAAAAGAATGTGACTAAAGTTTATGCTTGCTAAGATCCTTTTGCATTAACTCTTATTGGTCTAAGGTCAACCTCAAATCAGTGAGTGATATACAGTGTTTTATGTTGGTTTTCCCCAAGCTGCTGTTATGAGTATGGTGGATACTTTTGAACTTTTAATATTAGAGGTTTTAAGTAAAGTTAATTTGAACCAGACTGTTGGAATTCAAAAGAATGATTTGAACTCTAGAAGGTTAAAGTGTGAATCCTTAATCTCACAGTCAGATGTACAACTCAACAGTGGACTCTCATATATGAATCCTTCTAAAAAAGATAACTTACAGAAGTACAGTCAATATATTTTCCAACAGATACACTTCATAATACAACACACTTAACACATATAAAACTCCTACATGTTTTGGCATTCAGGTGCCATCATCAGGTAGTTACTATAACAAAGGTGTATGAACAAACCTGCAGTGTAGTGTTGAGTACACAGCACTACCTGGTAATACACACATCACGCGGAATATCAGAATGAGATCAGATAGATCATATGAAGTAAAAGCTGATATTAGTATACACTATCTATATAAACAACTCTGAACCAACAAATGAAGTGATGACTCATTTATGTATAACATCAGACAACTGATACTAAGAGTTGACAACTAAGGAGGCGACTTATAATTAATGTACTATCAAAACATTGTAAATTATTAACAATATCAATTTTATATATTTATACATTTTATGTATTTTAACAACTGATGTTTTAATTAAGCTTATAACTATGAACAAAACAAATTAGGAGGTTGGCTCATATACCTTTTTAATAGTAACTCCCTGAGGATGGCACCTGAGTGCCATAACATGTAGGAGTTTGTATATGTTATAGGTGTGTTGTATTACAAAATGCATTTGTTGGAATATTTATTGATTGTAGGAACATGCACATTATCAGTAACATAAAATTTACAAAAGTATGTTCAGTGGGTGACCTCTAAATACCCAAAGGAAAAGATTCTCATAAAGCTGCATGCATATATTGCTTACCAAAAAGTGGAGGACCACCACTTCAAGTGTAACACGAAGAGACAGGATAAGAGAAGAAACCTGATAACCCTTTGAAGCATTTAGTTCTCTTAAATAATATATAAATATTTAGTTCTGACTTTTCTGTCTCATGTGTTTAATGTTGTGTAAGGAAGCAGCTGAACCTAAGAATGACATGAAATTCATGAATATATTCAACAGAAAAAATGGGTTTTTGAGTACTAAAGATGGCAGTAAACATGCATGGCAGTTCCTCTGTGCTCAGACAAGGAGGCACAGTTAGAATTCTTTCTGCTGATAATTAAGATTTAGTGGCACAAGAAACAAGCTTTTCATCAGGATTTCTATTCACAGCACTAGACCAAAATTTCGTCTGTGTAAAGTAATGGCTGTGCAAAAGCATAAACAACCAGATTACTGAGCAGGACTTCATTTGGAATTGAAGAGTGCAGAGTTCGCACCCAGAATCATGGATCCACAGCTACTCTTCATAAATAATGTGGCTGGTCATATTTCCAGCAAAGTATGAAGTGAGATTGATACATGCGTGATATTTTGAATTCGTTCTTCAATCAACAAACAGGTGAAGAATTACAGTATGGATATTTATAGTATGATGTTAAGCCTATGACCACTGTCTTGGGAGGAGTATGAAGGGAAGAGTCCAGTTCACATTAGCACCAACAGCAAATATGCATCTAAGTAGAACACACTGTAGAGATTAATATGTGAGATACATGACTGAACCAACAAAAAACTTGTTGGCTTTAGTATAGTCAATTACTGCTTAGATATTTTCATCTGAGGACAAATGCAGACTGATTTTGAAACACTATGAGTGCTGGTGCTCAGTGATAATGGTCAAAGTCCTGGTACATATTAGTGATGTTTCACTGTGTAAATATGTTCATTACCTTTTACCATACCAGGCTTCCTCATGCCTGACTGTTATTAGATATCGGCATTAGACCAAATATGAAATAAAATGATTGCATGCCTTTGCCTTCTCAAAAAATGCTTAAAATATCGATGTATATTGTGTGTATCTGTTACCGCACATTATTTCTGTCTCTGTGTGTTGTACAGGCCAATGCAAGCCATTGCCCCCCATTTTCTGAGTTTATGAACTGTTTTGTACACATCTGGTATTGCTCCTTGATGGGGCACTGAACAGTCAAAAGTAGAAGACAGTACACATCGTAGACCATGCATTATAGCAGTAACATATATTAGGTAGCACTAGTGTTGTACTCACCTCGCAAGTTCAAGCATCTACCACAGTGTTCCCATCAACTGTAGTAAATTAAAAAAGCATGATATAGGGATTGCATCCAATGGCATAATGTTGACACTGATTTTTTGACAACTGGTCAACTGGGAGGGGGGACAGATAATGGATTACCAAGTTCATATGAACCTCCTGATGTCCTTGGTGAAAGTTAAAGAGTAAGAACTAAATAAAGAGAGATGTCCAGCATTAAAGTAAAAGTGCTCCTCATTCATGTGGTAGGTTTACCTATTTGTTTCAAGGAAATTGGTTACTTACCCTCAGCAGCCAGGTGAGGATGGAATCCCGGTATGGAACGAAACTCTTCTTCTTGCCACTTCCATTTTCAGCTAAGGCAGTAATTACTTTCCCAAGAGTCAGCAGAGAACGATTGATGCTGACACCTTCCTGTGAATAAATCAAAATGTTAGTAATTTCAATTGGAGCATGTCACCGCATTCTTGATCACTCATTATGCCATAAGCAGCTCTTTGTACAGTGTCTGTTCTTTGGGATGTTGTGCTTTATCACTGGGTGTTGGTGCCTGACATTTCAAGGCAATGTAGTGGTCTTTGTGGGTTCAAATGTCCTTGTAGATGAGAGCACTGTGTTCCCTTGAAACATCAGGATATGACTACCCATTGACACACCATCATGTCCCAGAAGAACAGCATGTTCAACTTGTTTAGCTTCAGAAATTACTTACCCTCAGCCTATCTCCACTACTGCAGGTGTGTGACAACCGCTCGCTACCCGCCAAATCCACTAGGTTAATTTTACTATGGCGACAGTGCTTATGGTGGTGTCGTCCTTCCATAGTGTCCTCCTATGTCATGAAAAGGCAGCAATAAGAGCAAATCATTCTCCAGGTTAATGTGTATAATACAGTAATTGCAGAAGGCTTGTTTACTAGGAACAAGACTGCAGATATATTCATATATGCAGCATGTCCACATGCACTTTTTTTAAATAACAGAGCTACCCAATTATGGCACATGACATGGAGACACAACTCCTTGACAGCTATGGTTGGGACATCATAGGCTATGCACGGCATTGGATAGGAAATCATGGTCTGCAAATTAATGCAAATTTTACCTAATTCTTACGACAAGATCTCACCAGCAGAGTACAGCAACTGATGTTATACATAGTTGAAGAATAAAAGACCACAATGATGGTCCAATAAACATAAGATGATGTTTATACACTCTGCCATTTCTGACATTTAGAAGAATTGTTACCTTTCTTCCAGTCCTGATTAACTAGCTAAAAGTATAACAAACAGACATAATTCAACTTAGCCATCCTTGCTACTGTCAACCCCCTAAGTCATTTTTACTGAAATCCATTTTGGTAGCTGAATCATGTTGATAGAGACATGGCTTATTTCCCCATTCTGCATTCATTTTATTTCCCCATTCTGCATTCATTTCATTGGTTATGAAGCAGGTGTATGTAAATATAGGTTGCCAACTGAAATCGTACATGGGCCAAATGGATCCTTTTTAAATTAAAATGCACCCACATGCCAGTTTGAGTAATAAGAGGGTTAAGTGACTACATGAAGATTAAAAAACAATTAAGGATATTTTACACCTGTAATAACAGATCAAAATATAATTACTAAATTTAAAACTCTGTTGTACTGTCTTCACTGGCATATGTTGGGTGTTACCATCCAGGGAAAACAAACCTTTCTGAGCCTTCAGGTGCATAATAAAAGACACCTGAAATAATTCTTTGACACTGAGCTATGCCACATTGTCGGCTCTTAACTGTTGAAAAATGTAGAGGTAAATTTCAATGCAATATATACCTTAGTGTGGTGGTGGGGGTGGTGGTGGGAGGTGCTTTGAGGACATATCTGAGTGTAACTCATAAAGGGTTAAAACTTACACATCTCATCCATATTTGAATTTTTCCAGAGATGTGCTGGACGTACTACAGTAGTATAAAATATATTTCCCATTGTGGTTCTGCTGTGGTAAATACAAAATCCAGTTATGCAAGATCTTACCTCTGTTTGTGTTAGAGCAATGCTGAATATGGAATGAGAACGAGAGCTCTTCTCATTCATGCCAGTGGTTGCAGTGGCTCTCTGGTTATTCCCAGTTGTCAACCAATCCTGCAAACGATTGTCTCATTATCATATCAAAAAGATTCACACTATCTCATTCAAAGGCCAAGATATTAAGACCTTGCAATCTAGGTGTGATACATTGGTTTCTTGTAGAGCTATACTACTGTACTCTTGGGGGATGTGGCATTGGAACAAGGGTGAGTGGTGTCTGATGTTGCAGACAACATGGTGGTTTCATCTTCAAGGGTCAGAAAATCCAGATTTTTCAACCCTTGAAGATGAGACCACCATGTTGTCTGATAACAATGTGCACCAATCACCCAGTGATGTGGAGCCATATCCCAGAGGAACAGAGACTCCAACTGCATGGCTGCAAAAGCCCAAAAACTTGTACTGTTCTGAGGCGGTGCAACCAGTGCCTCAATAGTGGGTACCATCAGTAATGGATGACTGCACATGTATTTACAAAACTCAAAACTCATCAATACATTTTCATGGACATCTGTACTGAATTTTTTTACAGGGAAAATTTCACTTATGCCCCTTAAGAAAGTATGCCTTTCACTGTATTGATTTTCACTACCTTGCAATTACTGAACTTTACAGAGATCCTATGTAACAAGTTTTATCCAAATCAGACAAATAATATAGAAATTAACATTTCGTTGACACCCCAAAGTAAAAAAGTATGCCATTCACTACACTGATTTTCACAAAAATCCACAAGTGTCCCACACAATTACGTGGATATCTCCTGTACCACATTCACCTAAACAGGTTAACAAAGATGGCAGTTACAGGTAGACATTAATTTATGGCCAAGTAAGTACAGCAGTCACTGCACCAATTTTCACAAAACTTCCTGACACCTTTCTGCAAATAAATTCTGAACTGAAGTTCATAAAAATCTGACAAACCATTTAGTTGCCGATATTAGGTCACATGCGGCTGGATGTCTCCACATAAGGCATACCTTTTTTTTTTATTTTACTTCTAAAAGAACAAGGAAAAATGTGGTTTTGTCTCTCATATACAGTTCAGTACAACCATTAGTTTATAGTGTATGAGAGAATGGTAAGAGAAGTGGCAGTGAATTTTGTAATCTACAAAAACCTGTACAGCTGGAGGGGGAAAAACTGCAGCAGATCTGATAACCTGTGCCATAAATGGTGAAAATTCTGAAATCAGTATTTGTGTGAATGTCAACAAGAGTGAATCTGAGAGAAAACCTTAATCATAACAAGGAGATACAACATGCACTTTCACAATGTAGTGATGGTATTTGTTGTTAAATAGTGCACAGAACATATGCTGTGAACTTTAAAAGCCAGAAGCTAGTGCAAATTCTAACATACATACTGTCAATTATCCAGATTTATGAGCTAGGTTACCAAATTAATTAAAATGTCACTTAACACAGGCCAGTTCAAAATAAATCTGCCTGCATTTTGTAATTTCTGCATACTTGCCCATTAGTGACAACAGATGTCACTTTCTTTTTGTTCTTCAAGAATTCCAAAATAGCATACTCTCTTTCATCTAATAATTTACTGGACTCATCCTGTTCCCAAGGCAGCACTCATAACTGATGAGCTAAATCAACAACCACAATTTGTAATTCATATGTATCAGGGGTACTCCAGTGTCTTCAGTAGTGGGTCACATGCTTAGAAATTCATATGTGTGTACAGGCTACATGAAATTTTTATTAGTAACAATTTTCAAGTGTAGCCTCTCTTCAAAGACATAAATTTTTTTAATCACTGTCTACAAAGCAGTAGATGATCCCTGCTATGAATACGACACATGCATATTATTTTGTTCTCAATGATAAGATGCTACTACTTATCCTGAGAGCATTCACATCTTGCACTGGCCACTACACATCACTCAAAATGCTCAACGTTTTTACCTTATGCATAACAGTAAAACAGTCTGCCATTCATACCAATCGCCATCCAGTAGCACCCCCCCCCCCCCAAATAAACACCAACCCCACCCCCCCCCCCTGGGTGTAGTACCATCTAATGGCCTGTGTACTCAAGAAATAATTAAGAACCAA
>Ga0123352_10012285_pt1 | contig 13536 bp, 6 predicted proteins | sample TergutLab28metaG_FD_89700 | JGI IMG/M metagenome (GOLD analysis project Ga0123352, IMG submission 89700) | Labiotermes labralis P1 segment gut microbial communities from Petit-Saut dam, French Guiana - Lab288 P1 | ecosystem: Host-associated > Arthropoda: Insects > Digestive system > Gut ...
GGAATCCCTAAGCACGAGACCAAGAGGAAGACCCAAATATAGATGGGAGGACAACATAGTACAGGACCTTGGTCAAATGAAGATAAAAAATTGGTTAACCTGTGTCCAGGACAGAGCAAAGTGGAAGGATGTCGTTGAGAAGGCCAAAACCTCCAATTAAAGGAGGTTCCGCGCCTGAAGAAGAAGAAGAAGAAGATATATTATAGATGCAATGATTTCGTATTCTCTGCTGTAGTGCCCTGTAGTTTTAGCAGAGCTGTGGCAAAGTTTCAGCGGATCCTGCTACCCTCTTAGTCACCGCTGTGATTTAGACCTCACAGTGCGGCCATAGTTTCCTGAACTAAGCAAGAGTCCTCACCCCCCACCAAACACGCGCCGCGTCTTAGCCATCCGGGACGTGTCCCGTGGAGGAGCAGTCTTTGTCATTGAAATAACACTCAATATTTTTCTTGCAGAATCTCCATATTCAGGAGTTGTGTCGATGTTTTGGCGCCGTTGTCATGGCGCTCGTTGAGCTGTCAAGCGCGACAACGGTACGACACGTTTCGAACGTCAAAAACCTGGCTGGGTTTATTGAGGTCTTTTGTAAAGCGAATTTTTATTCTTTGGATATTTGACATTCGACACTTGATGATGAGACTATTGCGGATCTCGAAACTTCTGGCACCAAACACCCAGTGACGCTGCTCCCCAGAAGAAGGGAGACCGCAGATTTTTTAAAAATATTTATAACAAATTATTACAATAAAGGCCAGCAAGATGCTTCTCAACTTTATTTTGATAAATAACTCCACATGTTTCTAACAGACTTACTGTTCATCATCAGAATTCTTGATACTGCAGGAGGTCAGGACCTCGCTAGCAGACAGTCAACATAACTAGTATGGCAAATACCAATTGCTGTGAATACAGTATTAAGACTCCTGATGATGGACAGTGAGTCTGTTCGAAGCGTGTAGAGTTCTTTGCCGAAATAAAGTTGAGAAATAGTGCATCTTGTTGGCTTTTATTATAAGAATATATCACGATACACGGTCCTCTGAACGTCAAATTTATAACAAACTACATAAGGAAATTCCCTTTTTGAAAAGACAGTAGTTGGTCAGTTACCCAAATAAATCGTGTGGATTCGTGGAACTCGAATGTCCAATACTGTATTCACAAACGCCCACCATTGGAAGCTGTCTTCAAACAAATTCATCCGATCCATATTCTGCTCCCTGAACACGGGTTTTAATGCCGTTCTGCCAAGTTTTATGTATCTTTCAGTTTTATGTAAGTAATTGTACAACTATCTTTGTAAGGACGATTAAAACCGATGGGTTTCTTAACATCATGTGACAAGACATGATGTGAATCTTGAAATGTGCGGGTGATAAAATTTGCAACCTATTTTATTTATATTTTAACAGCTTTGCTGGAGTTCCTGGGACAAATCATGAAAACGCCTGTTTAGGTCCCACTTGGACCAAGATTTAAACAGTCGGGGTGCTGATAATTGTGTCGCGCTGTTCCGTCGGCAGCACGTTAGTTGCGTCCGCGCGCAGCGCCCTTTAAAATTTTACATTATGACTTTTGACTTTGCTGCTACAGAATTTTACAGTTCGGAGAAGTAATCACTGCACCGCTTTAGGGCCAAATTGTAATCCATTACATGCAGTATTATCCTAACAGTTATTAGCCTGAATACACCAATAAAATTCCCCCTATTTATCGTATGTCCCATTCACGATTCTTAAGTATGACGGATGAGACCACAAAATTAATGTAATCATTGACACTAAAATGAATCCTTAAGAACAAGAGACTGGAGGCAAACATCCACCGTTAGATCACCCCAGCACTTTATAGAAATAAGTAACCGAAAGCCAACAACAGTTGCTATCACTCGTGCTTCGCATATGTCATTACCTGATTTCAAATACCGGCTGCGAGACAGACTACAATGACGGCTTTCAGTAGTTTCAAGCGGTGTCTCCAAGCTAATGCTGTTGCATTAGCTGAAGTTAGGCCACGGCATCGCTCTTCGACGCACGTTATAACTAATTATTCGAATTTTTCTGTCCAGTCCAATATGACGCTGCGGCACAGGCTAATAGGATCCCGACTTTTCGAGTTAATAATGGAATAATTACTTACGTACGTAACGTATGTGGGCCGCGTAGCTCAGTCGATATAGCGACTGACTACGGGACGGCCCGGTGGGGACGAGATTTTCCGTCCGCCCTGGGGCCCACCCAACCTCCTGTACAATGGGTACCGGGTCTTTCCTGGGGGTAAAGTGCGGCCGGGGCGTGCTGCTGACCACTCACCCCCTTCTAGTGTCGCGGTCATGGAAGAGTAGAGTTATACCTCTACCCACCCTTTGGGCCACACCGGGCCTGTAACGGGAACACAAACACACACACACACACACACTACTTAACGTATACACGTATATACTCTACTTGATTCTTGAAATGTGCGTGCGTACATTAATTGAATAATTAAAAAAGGCGTTTTTAAGAAATAGGGGAAAAAAGAATCAGTGTGATTTGTATAATGTCGAATCTACCAGTTCCACAATCAGTATCTTACCACTCACTTCCATTTAGTGCAGAAGTTCTGCACGCTTGGAACTACGCCTGCAATTCCCTATTTGCTTTCACGGCAGTGCAGTTAGTGAAACACGGGGACAGCTTTGTTTTCATGGACATGCGCCATTCTTTGTCTCAGAAACACAGGCATCGTTGACAGTTATAATATATTAAGCTTTGGATTCCATTGTTCTCAGTATTTGCCATGTTGCAGTTTTAGTACGGACTCCGAAATGTTTGAAGATCATCTTCCCTCATAGGTCTGAGCAGCATCTTCTTATCTGAAGTACAATTGCTAAATTTTGTGGCTTTACTATTGTGACGCAAAGCATGCATATTTGCATTTGAATAACGGCGTGGTTTAGTATTCATTGTAGGTGCTAAAGATGCAATAAAATGAGCTTTGATATGGAAATTTGATGTTTCCGACGAGAGAAATCTATCGCAGCAGTTGCGTTACAGTTACCATGGCAACTGGTATTGCAGTTCCAATGTTATTTCCTATCGAAAACAGAAGCAGACGTATTTGCGTTGTTACACCGTGCATGTTGTTGAATTACTCAATTATTATACCAACTACTGCACATATATAAAATTTAAACATTAAAACGCTCCGACATGTTTCGGTCCTAGGACCATCATCAGGGAGCCCTATCGTCCTTGCTAAAGTCACACTATAAAAAGTCACATTAATTTCGCTGTACCCGTTGGGTATTGTGGCAGCATGCCTCTAATACAAATTATACCAAGTAAGTATCGTCAAAATAAATATTAGAATAATTTTGTACACAAATAATTAGGCTTTTTGGACCGATGTGAATTTATTCTTACCGTGTTGTGTAATGTTATGTTGCGAAGAGTGCCCTGCTACGGATGTGCATTCTGTGTTTCGTTGCGTGATACTGGCACTAAGTTACGTGGAAGGATTTTCATTGCGTTTGTAAGTTCATAGAGGGGGTTGGAGTCACCGACCTGCTGTTCTGCAATCAGTATCCCGTGTTGGTGGAATGCTTGCATATACAAGGCTTCCCAACAGTTCATATGTGTACCTTTGAGCATGTTTTTAGTAGTTGTAATGTGTCTACTATTGGTCCGTATTCATGTCTATTTTGCAGGATATGTAATGCATAGGCTTAATGTTTTAATGTGTAAATTTTATATATGTGCAGTAGTTGGTATAATAATTGAGTAATAGAAGCAGACGTATTATTGCTGACATCACATCTTCCAAAGCAATCACTAAAGTACACTGTTTGTATGTTTAAAGCTTCCCATCACATTTTTGTTCCACTTTCAGTGATTTTCGCAAAGAATTTTGCGAAAATAATTTACTAGTATCGTCACACCTGTCCTACTTTTCACATGTAACAGCAGTATGTCAACCAACAGATGGATTTTCTTGAAGACTTGTGTTCGGGATTTTTACTAAAATTTGTGACACCACAGATTTTGGTTGAAATTGGACAAAAATATGCTACTGGCGTGAATATAAGCATATATTTATGTGACTGGTCGTTATAATATTGACAGCGTTCTCTGTGATGTATGAATTGAGGCTTTCGCAAGACGAGCACAGGGAACGTGATATCCTGCCATTTGCGGGACAAACATGGGAAAAACAAAATCTCGCCGTTTAGCAACAAAGTGCAAGAAATAAGAAATATCGACTTTTACGAAATGAGTACACGAAGTAAGGCACTGTCAAAAATGCCCTTAAAACGGTTGACGATCTAACGTAACTATCGCGCCGCACAAAAAAAAAAGATTGCCTTTAAACTGCACCGAAACTACTCAAAAAAAGGAACAGGATGATTGTGAATGCGCCAGAAATAATACTACTTGCCAGTATTCTGATGTTTTGCTGACCGTGCATCTCACTATAATCTTAGTAACTGACCAACTTAATGCACAAATTCTTGTTTTATAATAAGTTTGTTATATTCCTCTACATGTTTCGAACACTATTGTGCTTATCATCAGGAGGTCAAATTGTATTATACAGCATCTGGTATTGTCACAGGTGCGCAGCGGACGGCCACCTACAGAGTGTGACGATACCAATGCTGTATAATACAATTTTGACCTCCTGATGATGAGCACACAGTGCTCGAAACATGTAGAGGAATATAATAAACTTATTATAAAACAAGAATTTGTGCATTAAGTTTGTCAGTTACTAAGACTTGCTAATATCTCCTAAGTTGTTAATGTCATCGCTGCACTCTTCACAAATGTAGAATTTACAGTTTCTACAAAAGTTGTGTTGGGACCGCGGTGGCACAGTAGTTAAGGTGCTGTGCTACAAATCGGAAGGTCGCTGTTACGATTTGGATTTTTCATTGACATAAAATCCTTTCGATCCCACTATGGTCCTGGGGTCGACTCAGCCTCTAACAGAAATGAGTACCAGGAGCATTTCCTGGGGGTAAAGGCGGCCGGTGCATAAGGCTGACAAACTATCACCATCCTGTTCCGTCACGAAATCTGGGAACCTTAATTTCCTGGAAACCTCTGGGCCCCTCCGGGCCTGTAACGGGACTGCTTTACGTTTACCTTTACAAAAGTTGTGTATATTGTCACTTCTTATATCATGAGAAATTTGCTGTAGCTATCCGAAATGCCGGGAACGTCAGACAACGACGATCACTCTGAAAGATGCAGTTTTTGTACCTACGATATAATCGATCTTGGCTCTATAACTCATATTAAATTCACGTTGACCATGTCGGATACAAAGAATATACTATGCCATTGACGCCGAAGTTTAAGCAATATTTTTACAGCGTATCTGACAGCGGTGATATTAATGTCACGTTGCACACGTCGGGTACAAGGTATAAAGCGTGACATTGACGCTGGAAATATGGGCGGTAATTTCACAGTGCATCTGCTCTATTTTGTCGCAACAAGAACTCATGTTAACTTCACCTGGGGGCGTACAGGGAATGAAGAATGGAAGGTAGAGACGACGGTGACAACTGAGGTACAAGTTTTACAGACGCTGCTACCAACTTTGGGGCTGTAACAGTTGAATGTGAGGTTTGTTCGTTGCGGAGCGTTTGTCATCTGTTTCCAGCGATGTAGCAAAATCTTTGTGGCCACAAGTTTGAAGACAATCGAAAGTTGGTGGCATTAGTGACGCTGTGGTTTACGACGTGGGGTTCTGACTTGCATCAACAGGAAACAAAAATTCTCATTCCAGTCAGCGATTACTGAATGTTATCCATATACAAGCTTTCCTTCTCATGACATCAGAATTACACAGAAAATAACAGAAAATTACAACGCCCATGGCGTTGGTGGTATTTTTGTCGAGATTGCACTTTGGTGAGTTTCATCGGCTGTCATCTTAAGGGATCCTGGGACGTGCTCATGTGTAACTGTCAGTATAAGATATATTGCTTTCATTGCTTGTTTTGCACCACTTGCCCGTTCTTCCTAAGCCTGCTGCGTGTGGAACTATACACAGTAAGTTTCGTCTTTCAGGCACTTTTAGACATTATCCACTGTATCAGTAGCTATCATTTAAATGTACATAATGTGTCATCCATGTGTTCTGAAGCCTGTCAAATATGCTGAAGTTTATTTACTCGTATTTTGAGCTTAAGTGTTAATCGTACATTTACTACTACTACTACTAACTACAATTGAGTTGTCACTCGGTGGCAGTAGTCCTTACACTAGTACAGACAAAACAAATAAGAATAAATATTCATAAACGATACATTACAAAAAACACAGTACAAACAATACAAAACACAGTAAATACAAGTATACATATTACCAAAACACCCACACATACACACATTACGAAGCAAGGTAAAAAACCCACAGTACAAGTTAAACACAGTACAGGCGCTTGAAATTCGTCACGTACTTTAAGACCCATATTTTTATCCACAAGTGTTTGTATATAGTTTTTTTGTCGTCGCTTTTCTTGATGCCTGCAGTCACAATATTAAATTCAGCCTATTCGTTACACATTTTCCTGTCTTTGTCTTCTGTTTTGACGTTAGCTAACTGCAGAGACAGGGGCTCATAAACACACTAAATTTGCGCAGTATAATGTTCTCCAATTTTCGTCTTTCTGAGACATACATTTTGAAAATTCTTAATTCTTACTTCATTTCACTCTAGAGAGGTATTTTTCATCATTAGTTACATACCTTTGCTGATGCAAGTGCCAGAAGCCGAAACCAACTGTTGTTGGAGCTTATGAAAAAAGGCATCATTTGGCAAAAAGCAATTCCTAACACCGTAAGCTGCTGTCAACAGGTTCGCGCCTGCAGCGTCTCGTTTAGACTACACACTGCACAGTGGAGTAGGAGATGTTGCTGCATGACACAGGCAAAAGTCGGAAAAAAAACTGCAGAACTTCATATTTTTAATATGCTGATATCCAAGTTGTAAGGAACTGTACTAATCTACAGCTTCGTTCCATCTTCCACCACCCTCGTTTCTCATTCGTATATTCTTACCCTCTTTATTATTATTATTATTATTATCGATTTTCTCACTTCTCAGCTTTGGCCGGGAAATATTCACCTATCCTGGGATGTAATAATCAACAGGATTAGGCTCGGCGGTCTTATTTGTAGTTTTAAAAGTTTCTTACAATTGAACATGTGCCAAGAATTACAGATTTTTGCTGTTGTATATATGTATTCGGGTGCAAGTTAAGTCTTGTTAGACTTTGTGATAGTGACTTTGGAATTACTCCCGTAGGTGATATTATTATTATTATTATTATTGTCTTTCTTTGCGTTTCGGCTCGATTCCTGTTCAGTGTTCTGTCCCATCCCTGTCTCTGTTCTTATCTTTCTTCATTGTTTTTTTTACAATTACTCCTTTCTTTATCTGTTTTATTCTCCTTCCAAATCACTGTCTGCTATTTAGTGACTTTTATAATTTTTTGCCATTCCCTTTCTGGAGTTTTGTTTACACGTTTAATCTGCTTGTTACGTTTTTCTCACACGCTTCTGTTTGTTTGTTTGTTTTTGGTGCGACAGCCCCCAGTTGGCCTCTGGACGAGACCTCTTCCATACAACACACAACACTCACAACAGACAGACATTCATGCCCCCGGTGGAATTCAAACCCACAATCTCAGCAGGCGAGCGGCCGCAGACCTACACCTTAGACCGCGCGGCAACTGGGACCTGCTCACATGTTTCTATCTCTTTGCTGTTCATTTACCTCTGTTTATATTTCTTGTTTTGCCTTCGTAATTATTTCTTCTTTATATTCATTTTAATGTGCACTGTCGTTTTTCGGCTCGTATTCTATTAATATTTTGTGTTTTGCATTCAATTTTGTTTGCACATTATCAATTTTTTACTATCAATAATGTTTTTGTCTTCTGATTTCTTAGTTCTGTGTGCGATTATGCTCTTTTTCTTCATTATCCAAATATCTTTCTTTCCTTGCATTCCTATTTATTCGTCTGTACGTGTCAATTCTTATTTTGTTTTCTCTATGAGTTTCCGATTCGAGCCCCTTTGGCTACTGACTCTCCCTTCCCGTGTTTGACACCCACTCCATGCATCGTTAGAGGCAATGTATGGTGTTGCCCCATTCTGCGAAGAGAGTTCCTGCCTTTAGGAGTGCCAAACTTCACTACATCCGATGTGGTGATGTTTCGCGTCGTGCATAATGTGTTTTTGAGGTGTTACAGATAAAACAGTAAGAGCCGTAGATGAAATCTAAAGACTTTTCGAGACGCTGATGCTACTGGGTGGTGCTGTGTCTACCTTGAAGAGGTGAAGAGCGTTCATTACAAAAACAGCCACAGTTGTGCCCTGCCTCGAATCATTTGAATAATGTTTTAATATTAAATATTCTGCCATCTACACCTAAATAATTCCTGTTGATTCTTTTCTTGACGTCTCCCGACTTTTTCTTTGCGTTTCTACTTTAAATAATGCCTGCTAAATGTCGTGTTTAAATACCATGTTTCATCCGAACAATGGCAGATGAAGAGTAAAAATTAATCCACCCCTTAACTTGCCTAGCCTTCTTCCGGGAAAAATCGCCCTCGTCTTTTTTTTTCTCAGATCCCAAGACCTTTTCCATTGGTTTGTACTCAAAGATCTTCAACGAAGTACTGAAGAGACAATTTAAAATATATATTTGAACAAAGTGTGACAACACAACGCATACTGAGAGGAAGATGACATTTCCTAAATCAGATTCTCACAGCTTCAGACGGAAGAACCCTGCACCTGAACCGTGAATTTTAATAGTGAATTTATGTTTTTTCTTTGTTGTTTAAGTCATGACTGATTTTTGCTACCATAAAAACAACAGTTTCTCTGGGTATTATTTGAGGCCTTTACTTCAATTGTCATAAGTGCTGTGGCTTTATAACAAACTGTGCATTGGAGGAAGAAACTTCCAAAATTTTGGGTAAAAATTAAAATGAAATTTGTCACTGAACAATATTCCCTCTTCAGTCAGGGATACAGATGCTCATATTTGTATGAAGTACAGCAAGAATGTAAGGTATTGACTCAACACTTCCCGTCTGTTGTTCCTGAATTACGTTGTCGGAAGTTCGACATTATTTTCGTACTTTACGCATTTCTTTTAATGTTAAACGCCTCGAAACACTGGTCACTGAATTCTCCATCTCTCGCTTGTAGCAAGAAATATCTGTAGCAGAGGCGATAACAGAATGATTTAGGAATTCATGAATGAAAGTGTTAGTAGGAGGGGGGGGAGGAGTAAAAATGATATATCCATGATTAAAGAATACTACACGAGACGAATGGTATTTCGTCCATGGCAAAGGTCAAGTGTCATTGAGGCACTGTATGTATCATGTGCCTTCGATATCTGTTGGTTAATATGTCCGAAATATGTGCACTCATTGAAAATGTTCCATTGCATGAGGTTATTAATGAAACTAAAATGTCTGTTGCATAAGAATGGCATGTTACAGGGTAATGTGCATACGGTAACTTTATCGTGACATATTTCTTTGCTTTAGTTGTCTGTGCAAGTGACATCATCTAGTGCGATACACAAGTAATTTCTCGCGGAGGAATTATTTTATTCGTGACTGGCATATTTCGGTGATGTTTGGCACCTGTCTGTCGAGTAAACATGCAAGCTGCATGTTGGAGAAGGCTTTCACTAAGTTCATTTGTCCGCTCGACTGTAACCGACACCTTTCCCATTACGGTTCTGTACCTCAGACTTGTCTGTGTCCATGACGTCAGTAATGTTCGATAAGGTCACGTGTCTTGTAGACAACGTATTGTTAGTTTACACGATTTTATGTCTGTGAGTGACCGTTGTGTGCGGGACACGTGTCCATAAGGTCACCTCTGCTACATAAGTGCAATTTTTGGAATTTAATTTCCTGTGTTAAAGCTCATGTCTGTGACATTACCGTTCCTTGATTAGTGACGTGTGTTGAGCAGAGGTAGGCTTAATGCGTTAGAAATAAGTGCCGAATTTTGATTATGATGCGTCCCGAGGTAAATATGCCAGGTATAAATAACGATTTTTTTTACAGTTATTGCATAACATGACATGATAGAAGGGCAATACAAGGGACATATTTTTGTAAGGTAGAGGCTGAGTCAACCCCAGTGCCATAGTTTGGCCGGAAGGCCGGAAGGATTATGTCAATGAAAAATTCCAATAACACCACCGGGAATAGAACCCCGCGACCTTCCGACTTGAAGCGCAGTGCCTCAACTGCTTGCCCCCTGTTTTTTCTAGGTGATTGTGTCAAATGACATGATGTTCCAAAGCTAATATGTTGGCAATCGGTGGCGAATTTTTGTGGGGAGTTGTGTAAAGTGACGCATGTTGTTTGTATTGCAGGTGATGGTATTGACGGAGCTCTAACAGTGACTATGGAAAGAGAGGGATGGGCATGCGCGCGGACCAAGTGGTCAAGTGGTGTCGCCAGGCAGTGACCTTCCTCCTCACGCTTGCCATCTCTCATGTGTGTCTTCTGCTACTTGCCATCCCAGGTAGCTGTGCCACAAGTAGTTAATTATTAAGTAACAACTGAACCAAGAATGTGACTCATTGCGACTGATGTTAATAAAAGGGACTGTGTGATGACCCTACTGAAGAATACGTGAATACTTTGATACACGGTACTTGACTTGTGGCCGTCACGTACGAAATGTGCTCTTTGGGCTTACACACACACACACACTCTCTCTCTCTCCGTTTTGGAAAAGGCCTAACGTCGCGGTGTGCCCTCAACACATAGAACATATATACTTATTTTTCAGAATGTCCAGAATTAAGGTTTCTTTCATATGGTCGTTACATATTTTCCGTTCCCCCCCCCTCGGAAACTGCTTAGATATTTCGGGCGTTTCTTTTCACGTACTTTTGACTTTACCTTTCAGTGTAGTCAGTATGTAACAAACCACTCTGCTGCCCGTTTGTGACGAATAAAATCAAACATTTTAGTTCAGTCTAGAATACATTTCTTGATTTCAGACTTATTCCTGCTTACACCGCCTATGAAGATGGAACAGAGTATTCCGAAACGTCGGCATATAAAATTCAGGCGCCGGAGAATCACCCAAAAGTAGAAATCAATAGACTACATTTCTTTGGTCGTGACTCGCAACGCCAAGTATGCTGATTGAAAAACGAAGGCTAAGGATTGGAATTATCTTCGCGTTGATTTTTTAATATGCTGTCCCAAATTTTTTAGAATTCTGAACATATTTCTAGCTGTAAATTAGACCTTACAACCCTATATGTTGCAGGTCTGTGTCATAAGGAACAGTACTTTAATCACTCGTGTGTTTCGTGGTGGTGATTAGGCTGATGCAACATAAGAACAACGATTTGAGTAGGGTGGGATTTGCATTGTGGACAAATGTCTAGCCTTTGTAAATTTTGTTGAGCGACCAACTGAGCCAAAATTTGTTTACTTCTGGCTGTAACCCTTGTTTCCAACACTTCGTAACTTGTTTAGTTGCGACAGCGCAACAGAGCAAACTAAGCAACATAGGTTAGTACCCGCACACATTTCTGCTCCATGACCGACATTGTGTAAAGCCAGACAATCAAATCATTAATTACCTGACGGTCATAATCAGCAGTTGCCAGCCCACATTATTCAAACTAAATGCGTCATCAGTAATCATCACCAGCACGGCTGTGCTTCTCCCTATTATCAGCGTCATCAATCATTATTTCAGTAATTACTGAACTGCGAACATCGCGCCCAGCACCCTGCTCCCCGCTATTAATCCGGCCCCTCTTATTCACTTCCTTCTTCTTCATTCGAGAAGGGAACTCATTAACCTATAGCCCCCACATTTTGAATATTTTAATTCCTTTTCGGTTTATGGTGTAACCATAAACCGTGTAGGGCATTATCAGATCATTCGGGAAACCACCGGACTACCCAACCAAATATCCAGTTCACTTGTCTATAAATCAGTGAAAGAAAGGGGATAAGGGCTGGACCGGTTAGTCCACAAACCGACACATCATCAGCCATCCAACTAAACTTATCGACCGAAAAACACGAGAAAATAACCGGCCTCACAGCCAATTTACATTCGATTAATTTCGTACAATTGTTTCAAACTTTTTGTTGTGCTTGGACGGCCTGTCCATCTTCTTATCATTTCCTAAACCTCATGACGTTTAACTTTCTCCACTGTCCTCCTCACTATTCGGTAGGCCCAGAATTTTCTTGGCAGTCAACTTGGTTTTTCCGCAGTGACACTTCATATTTCACTATTGCAGACAACTGATAACACTTCGACGCCTCACGGGTAGTCGGCTGTAACCGCCAGTTTGTGCCATTGAAACGCGTTAGATTGACAGTCCTGACAGCTTGGGGTCTAGCAGCATGACGTAAGAAGTGTAGCCGTCAGTAACAAGACTGGGCCTGCAGTTGATCACCAAACTCATGCATATTCGTTACACTGAAGTAGTGTTGATTAATAATTTTTATGTAAACGGTCTTTTATCTTGCCAAAGACAGGAGTAGGCCTCAGATTTCCTGTGAATCTGAAGAGAATTGCCAACGAAACCGTCAATTTGTTAAGTGAGATGTATGGAGAGAGTTACAGAATTGCTTAAACCTCATTATAAATGTAGAGGGGCTGCTATGAGGCCTGGAAGGCTCGTATAGAGCGATGTATATCTTGGAATGGAAATTACTTTGAGTGGGGAAAATATTGATATAGTAACTTCGTTAATAAGGCGCTTTGTTTTCAATTAGTCTCTCTATATTATAGCGCCATTTTCTGCAGGCCTGTTGGACACGCTGCTCGTTACTCTAACTGAAAATTCGCTGGTGCGTATCTATGCTTTCCAACATATTTCAGTGACGTAAAAAGAAATTTACGCTTCTGTTTTTTTAAACAAGTCTAGCTTGTTGCTGACTCTACGTCGAGAATTTAAAACCCGGATGTTGGTAACGTATCAGCCTTTCTTAGGAATAATAAAGGGGGAAAAAGTAATGCAACCAGATTGAAGTCAACATTCCTGTCTCCCGGTATAATAACCAAACAGTACAGAAATCCATTCGTTGACTCTCTTTTTAAGCGTGTTTTGAGAGACGCTGTCAATTGCTGATATCACTGAGAGTCGACGATATGTGAGTGATTGAGCTGGGGTATTGGTGGAATGATGCTGAGGGGGGGAGGGGGGACACCCCAAATCCACGCCAAAAAAAACTGTCCTTCATAGTCCCGCTTGCACTGGTCTGAGACAGAAACCAGGCATCCACAGAGAATGGCCTCAAAGATTTGTTGATTTTTTTGGTTACTGAGTGCTAAAAGTTCTTCATAAAACCTGTCATTATTTTCATACTGAACTGGGAAATGCAAGCTCAAAGCACTGTCACACACACACACACACACACACACACACCACACACACACACATACACACACCACACACACACACACACCACACACACACACACACACACACACCCACACACACACACACCCCACAC
>Ga0123352_10012286_pt1 | contig 13536 bp, 7 predicted proteins | sample TergutLab28metaG_FD_89700 | JGI IMG/M metagenome (GOLD analysis project Ga0123352, IMG submission 89700) | Labiotermes labralis P1 segment gut microbial communities from Petit-Saut dam, French Guiana - Lab288 P1 | ecosystem: Host-associated > Arthropoda: Insects > Digestive system > Gut ...
GTCATAACTCCGTAACCGTCCAAAATCGGACACATGTTTATATGAACTTTTTTGATCACAAAGGCCTAGGAAATCACCTCCTGCAGTTATGCCCTAAAGTCGTGAAACACCCTGTATATGCAGCCAAACGAGGAGCGAATCTCCGAAGTGCCCAATAAATACGGCATTCAGTACCTGCCACAGTGGGATGTCAACAGCTGATGAGAGGTCTGAAGCTGTTACAGTGTTGATGATTCAAGTTTTCTGCGATGGTATGCCGTGTCGACTGCTAAAGTCATCGACGTTTCGGAGAAGCGTTATGGCTCAATCTTCAGGATTTTGAAAGGTTTGATCTTGAAGAGGGAGGCACGGTTCTCTTCTGAATCCTTGGTGGTATTTGCCAGTCGACACTGCGTAACATCTCACACAATTTTAATCTGATCCGGCTAAGTTTCTAAAAGCTAAAGGCAACTATTCTGATGAAAGTGTCTTATGAGAGGGGACGCGGTGGAATCTGCCGACTAGTAATAAGGCTACAGAGCATTCCACCCCGTAATACAACTTTATCTTCAACGTCACCACAGTGATGACAATAAATCTCACGTATTCACATGTTCGGTACCGTTACACGAGTACTTGCTATATATATCCACCGTCCGTATTAAATAATGCTGTAATATTTATTAAAATATAACCAACTAATTGCACCAATGTGTGATACTAAAATCTTATTTACACATTAAAACAAGTCACTTGGTTAAAATAATTCCTACAACTCCTACATGTTTCAGTCTGTCAAGACCATCTTCAGGGAGTTTTTTTTGCAAGGCAACCAAGTGACGTGTTTTAATGTGTAAATAAGATTTTAGAATCACACATTGGTGCAATTAGTTGGTTATATTTTAATAAAGTTCAATTATTGCACGGTAAAAACATGAAAATAATGCTGTAATATATTTATGAAGCCCATTTCTGACTTCGTCGTCAGACAATGCACTTGGAGTTCCATACGTAATTTTCCTTTCCTTTTACCTCAAGACAGGGAGACAGACAGCGTCCAAGACATTTCGGATCCACAAAATGCGCAATTTTCACATAAAATAATCCCGACTGGAGATGCGGCTGAACATTTACATACATAATACGAAACACGCATCTCCAAATATTTGACTTTATACTTTTCCTGACAAAGTTCGAAGGGACAAAACAGATCATCTCGCAGAGGTCATTTTCGGGTGAATGCATCCCCCCCCTCCCCCAGCCATGATGCCTACGTAACAAGTGATGGTCATCAATATGAGGCCGTTCAAAGTACTGCACTCACACTGAATTATGGCAGGGCTGCACAAACCCCGGACGACTGATTTTGTACAGTGCGACTTAATACTTGTGGGCCCTCGGTTCGCAACTAACTTCGCGTCACCCTTCTGGTGCCTGGAATTTTAAAGTGGCTCCTTCATTTTTGAAAAATTTGTTCGCCCCTAAACTATGGTTTTCAAACTACCGAGCAAATGAAGTCCTCAGGACAGATAGAAAGGCCTTTTTATAGGTTCGCGTGGATTAACACATATAGAAACAGCGTGCAAATAAGCAACATTGACACGTACTGATAGGATACGTGAGGTGGGCAGTCTACACCAATATGGAGGAGAAATGCGAGTTCAAAAGCGTCAGGATATCACACACCACACAACCACCAAGACAGTGCTGAAAACAAATAATATCAATTGTACACAAACAACTGTGTTTGTTTCCAGTCTTGTTAATCGTAAGGTCAGACATCTCGTCGTGATGTTTTAACAAACAAATAAACAGATGGACTGTCAATCACAAGTAAATTTTCTTTTATTGTCCAAAATTGTTTGGACAATAAAAGATAGTCTGAAAATATAGCAGTGATTGACGGTCCTATCGTTTGTCAATATTATTAATTATATTAGTACATGGTAATAACTGTGATTACATTTAAAACTACCAAAATGTTGAAGTAACGTTACATAAGTCCACGTACCAACTATCACTATCCACATATGGAGTTCTTTACGAAGTAAAAAAGCCTTATGTGGAGACAATTCCTGCAAGTCCGTCTGCGGTCTAGTATCAGTGACTAAACCGTTTATCGGATTTGCGTAAAATTCTCTGCAGAAGTGACTTCCTATTGAAGATAGCTGACATTAACAGCAGCCTAACGTGAAGATTACAGTCTTCAGGGACGTCACATACTGTCGTTAGGCTTTTATTTATCGACGTTTCGAATGAACGCAGCGCCTTCATCTTCGGGGTCAAGCAGTCCAGAAGAATAGTATATACCCTTATTGGATGGCTTGATGAAGGCACCACACGTTCCGAAACGCCGAGAATTACTCGTCCAACGACACAACGTCACATCCCACAAGGCAAATCTTCAGCAACACCACTTTAGGAAAACCTCCAGTCTAGCAGTAACCGAATCTCTTTCAGTGTCTAGTGTTTTTGAGACTCACTCTTTCTATGGGGCAGGCAGAGAGGGAGCAGAGGTAAGGTCTGTGGAAGAGACCCAGTACCCTATGTACAACAGGCTGAGTGGGCCCCAGGGCTGGTCTAGACGTTTGCGAAAATTTCGCCTCCACCGAGATTCGATCCCCAGACCGTCCACCCCCGTAGGCAATCGCTATACCGACTACGCTATCCCGGCCCATACGTCAACATGACTGTTCGGACGGTAAACTGTGTAACAGAAAACACACCAAGCCTCCCTCAACTTTTAATCCCAGGAAAATGTTTTTCAGTTTTACCCGCTATGGTATGAATCTGTGCTATCCTTCCACAAAAGGAAAGCGCCTATTAAGCACACATGACCAAGAATCATTCTTCCAATCATTCGCACTAGACTGTTGATTGACATCGTATTTACCCTGAACTACAGAAATCCGCCTTGCGAAATAAAAATCCCACAATTCATAAGCTAGTTCTGGGAAGAAAATATGCGGCATTTACTAAGCTAAACATGAATTTTATTCTTAATTTTACAAAAAATCCACCCAGATGGGCAACAAAATTAGCAAAGCTTTCCTACATTGGAATTTTACATTAAACATCTTTCACGTGCTGCAGGAAACTGTATGGTATGCCAGAGGGTGAACATTTTAAATGTCACAGGAACTCCATGTCTGTATATATATATATATACACACACACACAGACCTTGATATATATATATATATATATATGAAGGGCACACAGACACAGCGTGTATTTCTCTAATGGTTTAACAGTAAGTAAAGTGCACCCTTGTACAGGCACAGGCAGTGACACTCTGCACAGACTGTACGGCCCATAGGAGGAGTAGAGGTACAGTTCTACTCTTTCTTGGCCATGGCACTAGAAGGGGGTGGGGGTTTAACAGTACTGTATTGGAAATAACTTGGTCAAAACTGAAGATGAGAGACATTAACTGTATTGCAATTATGGTTTCCTATTGTTTATCCAGGAAACTGCCTCTGAAGTACGCATGAATGGTTCATGACTGCACCATTTCAGATTGATGTTACATGATCTCAGATGATGACACAGTGGTATTACACTACTTTATAATGTCGGTCAGTCAATCAATCAATCAATCAATCAATCAGTCAAGAACCAGGTTCCTAAGTCTGCTCTTATCTGTCACTGGCATTAGGTTAGTTTAGAGCCAATCCAAAATCAGTGTCCTAAGTCCTCTTAAACTGTCCATTATTTTGCACTGGTATGAGGCTACTTACTCCTCACCCAATATTGTGTGGCACGTATGGGGGAGAAGAGGGGGGCGTATAGGGTCTTGGTGGGGAAACCGGAGGGTAAGAGACCACTGGGGAGACCTAGGCGTAGATGGGTGGATAATATTAGGATGGATCTCCAGGACGTGGGATGTGGGTATGTGGACTGGATTGGGTTGGCCCAGGATAGGGATAGGTGGCGGACGCTTGTGAGTATGGTAATGAACTTTCGGGTTCCATGAAATGCGGGGAATTTCTTGACTAGCTGCAAACCAGTTAGCTTCTCAAGAAGGACTCTGCACCATGGAGTAAGTAAGTAAGTATGAGGCTACTTTAGATCCAATCAAAAGCAGTCTACTAAATCATAATAACAGTTCCATCTCAACGGTATTACACTATTTCAGAATCGATAAAAAATCAGTTTCATAATTCCTCTTATAACAGTCAATCATTCTAGTAAATAAAATAAACAAAAATAAAATCTATACACAACTTTGCAGTGTGTATAGATTTGATTTATATATGTTTTATTTAAAACACAACAGGAATGCCTCGCCTAAAAATTAAAAGTCAGTGTTTCATCACGGGTTTTAAGCTCACACATAATCAATAAGGAATCAGTTTCCTAAGTCCTCTTAAACAAGAATTTACTATTGGTTGTTCATGTAATGCCACTTTACAAACATCCACAAATCAAACTGCTAAGTCCTCTTAAACACCTGTTCATTATTTGTCACTGGCATTAGGAAAATACTGAATCAATCAGGAACCAGTTTCCTGTATCCTCTTACATAACAATCCACAATTTTTCACTTGTGTCAGGCCAGCTTTGACTCAACCAAAAATCAGTTTATAACTCCTCCTAACTTTGTTATTTCTTGTACAAATAAGGCATTAATAACAAAAGGAAAATGCTGTGGTCTTCTGTGTTTTGTATATATGGACTTTCAGATCAAAAAGTAACTAAAAAATATAAGTTTGTAGGTTTTCATAGTTGTTGTCATTGTTCAAATAATGGTCATCTTTTGAATTTTTATACCATGTGTGCTCAGTTTGTTCCTATGTTAATGTACTGTCCCCATCTTCATGTTGACAGAATTTGGTTCCGATGCATGAAGAGAATTTGTTGAAGATAATGTGTCTGTTATAGCCCTTCTTCCCCTTTTTGCACCTGTTATTGGCCAACATTCACAAAAGAAATCCCATATTATTAACACATTTTCTTCAATTCAGTCACTTCACCACCCAAATGAAGCAAATTCAGGCAACCGAAGTGAATGCAGTATGTTCCTCCGAAGTGTCGTAAAAAACCGAGCAAACCACATGGTACAAAAATGCACAAGATAACAATCACTCAAACTAAACAATGCTGGAAATTACTGGAACTGAAGGGTTATATTTCAGTATCCTAAATTACAGAATCCTCCTGGATTCCTTTCAACTCTCACATACATTTCTTTCATGTTAATGTACTCTACAAATTCCTTGTATGTGCAGATGTAGTACTTGTGTGTCCTCAGTATATGTCCTACTCTGTTTCTTACATAACAATCAAGCACAAAAAATATTACACGTTCCAATCTGTGTGGGGGCAGAGGTTATACAGTACAGTATGCCACAACTTTGTTGGTCACTTAACACGTTACTCAATATCAAACAAAAAAATCATCATGCTTTCATTACCGGAATGATCTCAAAATGCAGAGAGGTCAACACACAATGCAAATGATAACCAAACTGTATGAGTAAGCAAATTCAGAAGTTATCACTAGTCAAACAGCTGAGTGGATAGTAAAAGCAAAACTATATACATTATTTTTATACTACATGAAACAGCCAACACCAAACTCTTTTCATTACATGACCAGAAGACTGTTGCCTTCTCACAGATAGTCTGCCTAACTACTGATATACATAATACTTACCACATGCTACTGTCTCTTAAGTATAGCAATTACATATACATCTAATAGATAAAAAAATTTTTCCCATAGGCCAGTTTAAAAATATGGAAGAAAGCAAATTATGAATATATTCAACCCTAAGACACTAATTTCTGAAAAAGAAGCATCTACAGAAACCCACAGACCAAGACCACTGAAATTTCAAAAAGTTATATGTACAATTGCAACTAATATGCTAAACAAAAAATTTGAAATCAAGTTCTTTGATGCAATATCATCTGACAAATCCCAAATTTTATAGCAACTGCTTCTACAACAGACTTAGCTACTGTTACAGTGTCTTGTTGCTGTATTGGTATAGCTAACATGTACTTGAAGAGCTTGTCCAGAAATGCTGACATACCTGTCCCCATCTGAAGTATGACTTAGTGGCCCAATAATATCAAGACAGCATTTTTCCAAAACATCAAGTGTGGATGTGACTTTCATTGGCATCTTAGTCTTATTTTGTGTGATTTTGTTCTTTTTGCTGGTTTCAAATTGTTGTATGTCTTCTTCTAACTCTTATTTCATTTCTGGCCATTTAGTAACGAGTTTCATTCTATCATAGGTTCTGTTCCTTCCCAAATGACCTAAAGTTTGTTTGTCATATGTTTCCTGAAATACTGCTGTTTTTCCTCCTTGATTAGCTGTGATTTATCATTATGAGTGTCAGTGCTACTTTCAGTAACATGTCTTGTACTGAATTCATTAGCATTTGTATTATTCAAAACTCTCTTGTAAATTATTCATATTCTTCCAGTTTAAATCACCATCTTAAAAGTCTGCAACTTGGATCCTTTACAATGAATATCCAAGTAAGAGGGTGGTAATCTGTGACTATTGTAAATTTCATGCCATTTAGGTATTGTCTAAAATATCTGCATCTCCACACAAGGCTAAAAATTCTTTTTATACTGGGGGATAATTCCTTTCTGCATTATTCAAGGTTGCTTTATGCAGTGGGAAGACCCTTTCCTACAGACCTTGACTTAGAACAGCTACAATGGTGCCATTACATGCATCTGCGGCTTAAACAAGTGGGTTTTTACAATCTGGATTTTGTAGTAATGACTCTGTCTTTAATCATTATTGATTATTGACAGGGTATTGAAAGGTTTTCGTTTCGTCATCCCAAATGTAAGGCGTGTTACTGCAATAGCTCTGTTAATGGTTTAGCTATTTTACTGAAATTTGGAATGATTCTCCTGCAGTTACCTGCTAAACCTACAAAACCCTTAAGCTCTCAAGTGGTTTTTGGTATGGGGTAATTTCTTACAGCTTCTGCTCTTTTCTCATCAGGACCTACACCAGTGCTTCCTGTAACATGTCCAAAGCAGTATACTACCTCCCTAAAAAATTCACACTTATCAGGTTGTAATTTTAAATTATATTCCTCATTCAGTCTAGGATTTCTCGAAGTCTATCACTGCGAGTTATTAAATTTTCTCCGAACACCACTATATCATCCAGGTAAAGCAGTCACTTGATCCCTTGCATACCACTAAGCATGGTGGTCATTAGTCTCTGAAATGTTGCAGGGGCATACACCACTCTTTGTACTAAAAATGACCTTCTCTTGTACTAAATCCAGTTTTTTTTTTTTGGTCTTCAAGTTTTGCAGGGATGTGAAAGAATTCACTCATGCAGTCAATCATGGAATATTTAGAATTATCTAAAGCATCAAGAATTTCTGATATGACTAGTGTAGAGAAGCTATTACAAATAGTAACATCATTAAGTTATCTGAACTATACCACATTCCTCCATTTCTTTTTGTCTCAAGCATCTGCCTTCTTAGCCACTACCAAAATTTAAAAAATCCATGGAGCAATGATGCCATCATGTAGCATGTTTGCTTTTGGACTTCTTCTCTGTGAATTTCAGAAATCCCATCAGGTTTGGTATTTATTCCCCATTTTTGATTTATTGTTGGAGTGGGTATAGCATGTTCTGCTGCTGTAGTGAAAGTTAACTGGTCTCCTGGTAAGTATAACACATCACTGTATTCTTAACAAATTTTGATAAGGGAAACACTCTCCTCTCTAGTTAGATGGTTTGTCCTTAATGCTTCACATAATAAAGACAAATGTTTGCTAACCCAAATTACTGAAGTTGTGAATTTCATAACACTGACATCAAAGACATTTTCTGTTTCTTCTAATTCAAAAGATAGGGAATCAATCATAGTATCTTCTTCCAGTGTGTTCACAATGCAAATCAGGGCTGGTCCTTTTCCCACAGTTAACCCGGTGTACTATGAACAATGTCATTATCCTGGAGGAAAACCTTCATGACTCTCCAAGCTAAGTTTTACGACAATATTATTCAATTGGCTGACTTTTCAAGGAAATAAAACTTTAGTGCCAGTTACTCAGTTATGTTTTCCAGGTTGTGGTAAAACACAGGTGATGTCCCACAAAGTACCTGCATGTTGTGGAGAAGATGTGATAGAGTGTTGTAGCTCAGAAGTGTGATGAAATGCAGGCCCTGGTTGTTTTTTTGCTGCTTGAGGATGGGTCTCAAAGTCTGGTACTTGGAACCGGCAAGTGAAGTTCTTTTCTCAGAAACGCTCTTTGGTAGCCTCTAAAATATTCAGGTCTCAATGACTGGATGAATGTGGGTGATCTTGCCTTGTAGTCAATCAATCTCCAGCCAGGGATCAAGTTAACCGAAGAAGGGGATCATACGGTGGACAATGTACAGATGATACAAGTGCTGGGTAGCGCCATCACAATGTGGCAGTCATAGGGCAACCTCTAGTTGTGTCAGGGATAAATGAAACATTGAGACATTGAATATGTTGTTTCAAACTTCTTTGGTAGGCTGTGTCCATACTCCAACTTCTGACATCAGAAATGAGACAGCATGTTGTATCCTGGGAGCTGATCATGGTAGGATCTTCTTGCAGACCAAGCAGAGTCAAAATGACAGATCGGTTACGATACTTAAGGAATAACTTCCAAGTCTACTTGTGGATGGTTTGACAGAATGATAAGATGTATTTTACTGAAAATAATACAGTGTTACAAACTGAGTACTAGAGGTGAAATACCAGAGTACCCCAGAAGTGAAATAATGGAGTGTCCCACAAGCAAATTACCAGAGTGCCCTGGTTGTTGTACAAATACTTTTTAATTAGTTTCCTCAGGGAATTAGGGAGGTGTTGTGTGAAAACTACACATCATAATAGAGGAGTTTGAGGTGTGGTCATAGAAACTTGTATTATCATCCTGTACCAGTCTTGCTTTAGAACCCTTACATTATGACATTATAGTTTCACGCAAGTCATTCATCCCTTTTGACGACAAGGTATCAACCACAGTTTGCTGATAAACAGGGAGTAACCTCCTTATAGGTCGGAAAAGTCAACCAGCTCATGTAATCCCTTCATTCTAAGACTCCTACAATATTTGATGTTACAATGATTATGGCAAATATTGAGTGTACATACAATTTTAGTACACGCAATCACGTTTACATACACAGTGATCATGTACAATAGTAGACAGTGGTTATGGTCTCTTTTAAGTGTATAACCTGTACCTTCCTGGAGGAAAAGATAAAAAAACATGAAAGAAACCTGTCAGCGTAGCTGATCTTCATCTGAGATGTGCAACTGAATGTGACACAGTGTGATACCAATTCAATGACATTCAGTTTGAGATATAAAAACAGACGTTCATGCTAGAACATGTCATAAAGGCCCAGAGGGGGAAGCAGAAGTACCAGCTATACTCTTTCTTTAACCTCACCACTAGATGGCTGTGGGTGGTCAACAACACACCCTAGCTTCTCTACACCCAGGAAAGAGACCTGGTGCCCATTGCACAGGAGGCTAGGTGGGCCCTGGGGTCATTCTGGATGGGTGCAAAGAAGCTTAAGTTCCCAAATCACATATTCTGCATGGCTCTCAAACTTATCAACAAAGTGGTAAAATTCTTCAAACCCTTCTATATAATCAATACATTTCCTCCCAGTCATTTCAGCATCCACCTACACCAAATTCAGTCACCCAAAGGATGCTGGCAGCATGTTCCATCAAAACATCAGAACGAACTCATTATAATGTATGATATAAAAACCCAGACATAATTTTCAGCAATACCCACCATGAGAGCTTGAACTCTTACATCAAGTACACATTTCAGAGAACTATAAGCATCACATCAGATAAGGGGCACTGAGCACAGTCTGCCATGCTGATTCCATCAGTCTGCTGTCAGCGAAGGGATGAAGCAAAGACATGAAGACTGGGGCCTTCATCAAGGAAGACTTAAGGCTGAAGTTGTGGGATAATATGCACATGTAGAAAACTGTCAACTAATGAGGACAGATCCACCAATTCATTTTACTAAATCCAGAGCTCTAAAGTTTAAACATGTCCTGGATAAGAATCTAACAAACAAAAATGACAATCGGCAATGTCCCATGATGCTACACAGTGACTGCCTGCTAGTATAACAAACTACATGATATAATTGGAAATTGCTCCCTCATATCCTTACTTGATACAGTATTATATCAAATGAGACCTTAGCACTCTCATACTTGGGTACTCTATGCAGCCATGCTGAGTCAGACACGAAATCTGAAAGAATGGGATACCTGAAACACTAAACAAATCCTCAAGTGGAAATACTGGATAATGCGGAACACAGGTGTTTCTGGTACTCAGTACAAAGAATATGACCAGCATATCAACAATAATTTTATTTTAAATAAAAAGTTCTTCCAAAATTAGTTTCTCTTCACATTTGAATTGGCCTTTTAGAAAACATCATTTAAAGGTTAGCAGACCTTGCCTTTCAAAACCGTATTTGTTTGCACACTTAAATTACACGAGGTTTCTTTGTGGTTTGCAGCTTGCATTTTATCATACAAACAGGTAAAAAATTTACCAGTATTTTAATTTGAAACAGAGCATAATGTAATATGGTACATCATAAACATTTATGTAACAAAAATTAAACCTTTCTATCATACTTAAACAACATCAAACTTCCCTTATGTGATCTTGCATTTTTTAAACAATACTTTGTAAAGATAGATTTACACTCTACAGGTGAACAGCCATGACCATAAGCAGAGTGAATTATTATCAAGCAAGAACAGCATGACACATATCAGGTGGCAAACTGCATGCTTTGAATTAAGTGACAAAAGCTGCAACTGAATTTCATGTACCATTGTACATACATGTTCTAACAGAAATGTGTAACACTTGTGTTGTAAAACAGAACATAATGCACCACAATTAGTGTTTCACGAAGCACATAAAATACTTAAACAATGAAAAGAACATAAAACTTCTGTTAATACAATGGTCATAAAAAATAAAAGTTAAACAATACTTTGCCCTGATCAACTTTTTACACGTCATGCCCATTCATATGACCGATGAGTGAGACTCGGTTTGACTTATATCTGATGAAGGGGCCGAGGTTTGTACTGACTGTTGTAACCACTAGATAATGGTCCCCTAGAGACTTCTTTTGAAGACGGACCTGTATACAACAAAACAGCCAATCATAAGTTTACCGCAAGTTGTACAAATTTTCTTATTTGACATGAAATTATGGTTTGTACATTGGTTGGTGATGGGGAAACAACTATGGTACGCTTCAAGTATGGTAAAAAATGCAGGGGTTAATTCATGAGTGAATCGTACTCATTCAGTATTCAGAAATACTAAACACTTCTAATCCAGACAGAGCTTTCGGAATCATTTATTGTATGGACATTGTCCATCATTCTGTATTTGGCCTGAAACATGGTGTTTCTATTTTTAACACAGGATCATAGATAAAGCTCATAATGTAAATGATTACAAATGTGAAATACTATCATCAGAATAATATAGACTGATATAACTTGTTCAAGCAGGGTAGCAAAAAGTAACAAGTAACAGAACTGACCACAAATATGAATGTTAATGACATCATGGCATACAGAAGACACTGACAACAGCTGCCAGTAATTATAAACATCTAATGACGGTGAAAAAAGCTAAAACAACACCACTTTAGAATAAGAATGTCCAAAAAATTAAAAGGAAGCCACCAATTACTGGCTAGCAACAGTGACAGTACTTTCTGTTGCTTTAAATGTAATATCTCAACTGCACAAGACTGTTCCAATTGATGTGTACTTAATGTGATAAAGCATAAGCCACAAATTCATATTAACAATAATTACTACTTTTATTAAACTCCACGAAATCATAAACATGGCTATTATTTTGGACACTGCACATCATCTTGTATGGATGAGTGATACGACAGTAATAATCATCTTATTACTGTTACTCATAGCTCACAATCACTGCCAGTTACTCGATGTCTTACGTAAGGGTGCGTGAGTGAAGTCACTTTTTATATTTCACAGCCTATGTAGTAGCTGGTCAGACAGTGAAGAGAACTGAATCACCAGAACTGTTAACTGGCATGTAATGGTGACAGGAATCACAAAGTTTCACTTTGTAGCCACGAACTGTTCAGATGGAGGTGTGATTCCAGTCACTGCAATCACCGGCAGATGACCCCTTCATTTGTTTCTTTCAGATCATATTTGTATATTTGAATTTTCTGAGAACAGTGATATCACTCTTCTGTTCTTTCTCCTCCTGTGTTAAACATTTAGCTTTCAGTTCACCTATGACAACGAAATTACTTTACACTTCTATACTTACTACTTTTATAACTGACAAACTGTGTAGTGTTATCTTAGTACTCCTAATTTATTTCAATTTTGAATAAAGTGTTAATGTCAATTAATGTGGTTCTTTAAGTTGGTGAACATGATTCAACCACTGGAACATCGGATATCTGGGGAAATAACAAATTCTTTAATTCTATCACTGCTAAATTATACAGTACTAAAATCGTACATAAATATGACAATGGCTGCATACATTAGTTATCATTCCATACAACAAGCTGCAATATATTTTCACCATGAATAAAAAAGTACTACGTCTTTCATAAGCCTCCTTTCCCCATTTTGAAGAGCTTTCTAATAGTAAAAGTGATCACAGTCACAGAATAACTTGGTTATCCACAAGTAACACTCACTGGAACCCTGTGCTTAAAAATCATTGAATGGCCAATCCCTACCATACTGAGTTTCTGAAACACGTTGTTTCAAGCACTGGATCTGTTTCTGTCATCAGGCATAAAAAAGGAGAAACTTTCCTATTCAGATGGACTATTAGAAAGAATCTCAAATTCCAGGACACAAAAAAAAAAGTTTATATATTCTGTTAACATCAACATTTAACAGCAGAAGATAAGGATATAAAAAGTGCCAATAAAAACTGTAACTTAAGCCACAAGAAAATGAAGACAAAGCAAAGAGATGACCCAGTCTGCAATAATCACATGGGGTTAACAGATAAACCACAAAATTCCAAATTATAGCAGCAGTCCCTTGTGAATATACAAATATATAACACAAAGTTGAAAATGATAACATTCGGTGTTAGATAGATAGATTAGCAATTGGGCTCGGGGCCTCTCAGCCCCAATGCACCTAGGCCTTAATAGAGGGGCCCTTTGTGTCCCACATCGGATCATGGAATCCGTGGCCCCCAGACATACTACTTCTTTTCTCTCAAAAGTCCTCATAAATGAACCCCCTCAAGGTTTGCCAGAGGGGCCCCTATGGAGAGAAATACTCATCTACAGGGCATTTACACATCTCTAAAAGACCTAACTAAAATTCCTCTAATAAGAAGGCCCTAAAAAAGAAACGCTCATCCATGTTCTCCAAAAGTGGGGCCCCTACGGAAAAAGACGCCCATTTCCGGGCCTTGCTTAACAAATCTTAGAGTTCCCCAGTAAGGAGCCCTCCTTCATCCATCTTTCAAAGTCCCCGGTATA
>Ga0123352_10012289_pt1 | contig 13535 bp, 6 predicted proteins | sample TergutLab28metaG_FD_89700 | JGI IMG/M metagenome (GOLD analysis project Ga0123352, IMG submission 89700) | Labiotermes labralis P1 segment gut microbial communities from Petit-Saut dam, French Guiana - Lab288 P1 | ecosystem: Host-associated > Arthropoda: Insects > Digestive system > Gut ...
TATTGACTGATACCTACACCTATTGACTGATACCTACACCTATTGTTTGCACTCAGCTTTTGTTTATGGGGCAACAAATTCTTTATGGAATCTCGACAGGTGCAAACATTACATTTTTTTGTATAAAACAGGAAATGTACGTACGTACGTATAGCGTAACAGTGAGGCGAATTCTTGCACCCATTTTGCGGAGAAAAAGCAATGAACATTGCATATTCTGATTGTGTATTTGTAGCCTTATGTATACATCATGCAATGCACATGCGCCATATTGTCATCTGTGTTCTGCCCGGCTCTACAATATTTTTCCACATCACCTCATAAACAGCATGATTTTCGGAAAAAAAAAAGGTTATATAACTTAAAGGGTTCGTTTTGATTTTCTCTATAAATTATGCCTGAAACCTTTCTCATTCTATGAAGACCTGAGAAACATATAATTAGACATCTCTATTGGTCTCCATGTAAAGTGCCCGTTATTCTTGTCAGATTTTAATAAAACTTGAATTTTCATAACAGATTTTGGAAAAATACTCGAATATCAAATTTCATGAAAATCCGCCCAGTGGGATCCGAGTTGTTCCATGTGTACAGACGGACAGATATGACGAAGGTATCAGTCGCTTTTCGCAATTTTGCGAAAGCGCCGAATACAACCACGAGATATCACACTTTTTTTAATAAACTTGTTATTACAGTCCTTCAAGAAATAACATTTGCCTCACAGCTCCTTAATGCACGAAACTAAATATTAAATAAATGAAATATAATTTTACTTAAAGATGTAATATTAATTACATAAACTTAGAAGAAACCTACGGCGTCCTTTTCAAGGTACGAGACTTTGTATCCTAAAGATGGCGGCAAGATTTCTTACGACAACCTATACAGTTTTATATCTCAGTAATTAACCAACTTGATACACAAAATTTTTGTTTTACAATAAGTTTATTTCATGCCTCTGTATGTTTAGAACATATGTGCTCATCATCACATCTATAGATGTGATGATACCAGAGGCTGTGTAATGCAATTTTGACCTCCTGATGATAAGCAAATGTGCTCGAAACATGTACAGGCATGAAATAAACTTACTGTAAAACAAAAATTTTGCATCAAGTTGGTTAATTACTGCGATAAATACACTGAGATGCAGCACGGTCAGCAAAACATCACAACCTATACAGTATCATATGCCGGGCAATGAAATATGAAGTATTACGCGTAGTTTACATGTTCCTTTAAATTTGCGTCAAACTGTTCTTACCCTAAGAATAACTGCTGGTGTGTCAAAGAAAAACGTGACGGCTCCACACAGGTCACGCCCCGTCTCAACCTTGATGGTTAAGTGCAGTTTTCACCAGACTGTATCTGCAGAGCCAAGTGCAGTAAACAAATCGCATCGGATGACATGCGAACGCGCTGTGGTGAACAATGCACGGAACTGCGTCACATACCGCTTGGTAGGGAGACTTTCGATTAAATTTTTCATGGTTAGAGTATTCGTTGTGGTCCAGCGGCTGGACGGGTGCAGCCAGTTTGGAGCAGCAGAAAGGATGGCAAACGGCACCCTTGGGACCCTGTCGGTTGGTCCAAGGGTTTCGGTGGCCGGTTCTCCCTCTTGCAGTGCTGCCTAATCTCAAAGAAACATTTAAGAATGATTCTATTATATGTCTTGTTCAGAGGCAAAAGCTAATGCTAAATTTTTCTCTGTAAAAATCACGAAGCAAGCAGAGGGAGCTGATACATATTTCATCTCCTTCGTAACCTCGGTATACTTCTCGCCCTGGCAGCTTTACTCCCTGAGGGATGGATAAAAATGATTACCTATAGAATTGAAGGTTTGGTGGGTCTCACAGATGATCTGAACATTTTGGAGAACATTAGTATAGTCTGCACTAACCAGGCTGCCCTCGCTCAGAGACAAAGGAATTTATCCAGTTCCCCGACAAAGAATATCAATAACATGAAAATGTTTCCTTATATCAACCAAAACTCCACGATTTAACCTGCGGTACCAACAAACGACCATTCATTACGAGTTCAGTCTTCTGCAGTAACAGCCTTACACTGTTCTGAAGAAGGCTGCAACATGTCCCTCCAACCGTCGGTACCTGGCATACATACACCAACCTACATGGCGTCATATTCCAGATTTTTCGAATCTTCATCATCACCGTTGCAAGAACCTCATATCTCGCATTCATACGAATATTACGTTAAAAACTTTCTACGCTGTATTATAGGATACTTTAAGGAAACCGGTTCAATCGCGGGCTTGCAAGCGATAAGATGACACGTTCAAAATATCTACACACCCCACAGTAAAGGGAGTCTCTCTTTCGCACTGGGGTGTTAGGCTACCAGAAAAATGTAAAAAATTGACGAAGAATCACTAAAGCACACTGTGAATCAGGAAAGACGTGTGGACCTATTGCAACTAATACTCAAGCTTTCACTGTCATAATGAATGAGGAAGAGCGGACACTATTTGGTAGAAAATGAAGTGCACCGGATGTGTTATTGGGAACTGCCGTAAGGCACCAATTTTAAGGCGACCCCTACTTTTGTGTGAAGCTATTCATCCCCAGAAAAACTTAGCATATTCAAGCTCATATGTAATGCATCCTGCTTTGTTTTTAGGCTTGTTTGCAATATTATTGAAAGCTTCATCATGCCCTATGTTCGCATGTCTCTCCGTCCTCATAAAAAAACCGGACTCCCACAATACGAATTTTCATCAAATTTGATATCTGAGCATTTTTCTAAAATTTGTCAAGAAACTTCAAGTGTCATTAAAATTAGACAGTCATGAAGGGTACTCTACACGAATACCCTATCTGCATTTATTACGATAACTCGTTGAATTCCTCATAGAATGAGAAATGTTTCATACAAGCTTTGTAGGGAAAATAAAAACACACATTTTATGTTCAATAACTTTCTTTTCGAAAATCGTGACGTTTATGAGAAAATGTGGAAAAATATGGGACAGCCCGGCACGCTACAGACTGCAATATAATACGGCTTATGCGCTTTGCATGCTGGATAAATAAGGCAACAAACACACTCAGAATATGTAATATTTACTGCTGTGTCTTGGCAACAATGGTTGCACGAACGCGTATCGATTATCCATTTATACGCACATCGCCTGTCTTGTTCATATCAGTGACAACGGTTGGGGTGACACCAAAATATTTTAAATATAGTGCTAATACGCAAATCAATATAACAATGAAAGATCTTTTCGATTCATCAACTAATAAAGTCGGTCAGCTATATTATTGCTGCCACAGCAACACACTAATTTGCAGCAGCCTTACCGAGAAAAAAACTATGACACGTTTACAATTAGTCCTTGGCAGCTTTCGGGTGCTCATTCATTGCACCTTCATGAATTAATAATATCTCATTTGGACTACTTGCCCATCGGTCAATCTGTCATTCAACAGATTTTTTTATGAAGGGGAAATGACTGTGCGTGTAACTACTGTATAATGGTGAGGTCGACAGGATCTACCTACACCTTACGGCAGGGCTGGCGAAATTTTGAGGGCGCGTGCCCAAATTGTTTATAAAGTTGGAAGAATTTTTTACGCGGGCGCATGGGAATTTTCAAGAGCAATATCAGGTCTTGGAGATTTCTATAATTGTTATGAATTAATGCATTATTATTATTTTAATGCATACTAATAATAATATTGTACGATTAATACATAGTACAATTATCGTATTTCTAATACAGGTCTCCCAGAGGAAAGCGATAAGGAAGAAAATGTGGAAGTAACGGGGGCTGCTACTAATTACTGCTGGAAAAGAAGACTCTATAACTTTTTGTCCAATGTAACGTACTCGCCCAGTCACCGCCAGGCCGGCGCCCCAGTGATAAATACCCAGTGGACACTTCGCACCGCTCGCGATTTGCGTACAAATGCTTCACTCGCGGTAAAATATTACTTGGTAGCCAAAGTTATTTATTTACAGTCTCTACGCAGTAAGATATGTGTGTATATATATATATACATATTGTTCACAGTATAGAGACGATGTTCGGGTATAAGTAGTGGCCGCGCGGTGTAAGGCGTAGGTCTGCGGCCGCTCGCCAGCTGAGATCATTGGTTAGAATCCCACCGGGGGCATGGATGTTTGTCTGTTGTGAGTGTTGTGTTTTGTCAGTTAGAGGTCTCTGCGACGAGCTGATCACTCGTCCAGAGGAGTTCTACCGACTGTGATACTTTGTTGTGTGTGTTCCAGAAACCTCAGGAATGAGGAGGCCATGGACCGCGTTGGGCCGCAGCGCCTCAGGAAAAAAAAGGTCGGGTATCAGAAATAAAAAGAAATGGACAACAATGAATGCCGCGCCAAAGAAATCTTCTCGCATGCCATTTTGGGCACGCGTGCTATAGGTTCGTCAGCCCTGTCTTAGAGTGTCGATTTTCTGCAGCTCATTTTGTAATGGGCGAGAAAGTCCTCGCGTTATACCAATTAGCATGATATGTAAAGTTACAGAGTGTCTCATGCTTGAGTTGGGAATGATACTGAGTTGGGGTAGGGGTTGTTGTATGCAGAGTAATTAACAGTCGACCTACAAAAAACGGAGAATGTTTCAAGCAGCCAGGCAATAATTAGCTTCTTAAGAAGTACCCTGGCCGCGGTCTAAGGCTTGGGTCTGCGGCCTCTCGCTTACTAGGATTGCAAGTTCGAATCCCGCGGGGTGCACTGATGTCTGCCTCTTGTGAGTATGGTGCGTTGTCAGGTAGAAGTCTCTACTACGGCCGATCCCTAGTCCGGAGGAGTCCTACGGATTGTGTGTGTGTCACTGAGACTGATCAGCTGCAACAATAGCCCTCTACATCTACAATAAGAATGTATAAGCGGTCAGACAAAGAAAGAAAGAAAGAAGTACTCTAGTTTACGAACTGACTTTACTACAATCAAATAGGGCAACGTTTTAAATCTACGCTCTGGTAGTCCACAATTTGATGAAGGTGATTAGGAGGCACTGTGATGGAATATGTGGACGACAACTTATAGAAATTTCGTACGATAAAAGATTTCATACTAGGAATAGCTTCGTAAGGCCAATGCAGATGACAAGAGCATTCACGTGTTACTTTCAAGTCTTTTGGAGAATCCGAAATTAAAAGGACAGAAAAGTCTCGACAATGGCAAAAGGGCAAATTAAAGCGTTTAGGTCCTGTAAGTGGATCCCGTTACTCCGGTACATGACGCTGTGCCAACGGTAATCGAATTCCGAAGTTTCAAGGCCACTACGTTGCTTTATTGCCCACTGGCGCAGTGTCATATCCCAGAAGTAAATAATCAGATAAACCGCAGCGAAAACATCCAGAGTAGCATAGGCCCTCTGTGTGTATGAAGTACATCAGCTCGTGTATTAGAAATGTTTCATTTAGATCCTTCACATAATAGGGTCTATCTTCTTCACAAGGCATTTATAATATCTCTCATCTTGGAAGAAGAAATCCGTTTGTGTCGTTACTGTAATATCTCTCACACTGAGAAAGTTTCATCACAGCGGACGCTCTTTGATACAAATATATGATTTGAGAAAGACAATCATCCCGCCGTGATTAAAACTCTTCAGGCAGGAATGTCAAGAATGTCATTAATTCTGAAAATAATCTTGAAGTTTAATACATCAAACACTGATGATAAGACACTAGAAACGAAGATGGAGAAGCGCCAGTTACTAATTCCTGAACTTTTCATCCGAAATTCCTCTTGCATTTCTGCGGAGCGGGTATTGGTGACGTCATTACATGTTACTAGATATTACAGACCAGTGAAAAAGGCCCATTGAAAATCCACAGGTAACCATCTCTTTCGTCTCTATCTTTATTACTCCTCACCCCCATTTCATCCATTCCCTTATATCTTTTGTACCTCTCCCTTTTTCTTCCGAAATTTGATCTACGTTGCATTGAAACACAAAGCTGAATACTTATACTTTAGACGACACAGTTCCGAGCATAAAATTGTCACCCATGTAAATACGTGAACGCAGGGTGTAAAGACGGTGTAGACACGTGGACATACGTACTTAAAAATAAGCCTCTCCGTTATAGGCCTTCTAAAGATTCACAGCAGATAAGACTGTAAACTGGAGTCGAAGAAATGAAGTTCTGAACCTGCAGTCTTATTCTTAAATCAATTTCAAATGTTTTACTTCAAAGCAGTTTCTTTTTATACATTCTGTTCTCTAATCGAGTGACACTTTTGATCTTGATTGCCCAAATTAATGAAACATAAATGTAAATGAAAATTGTAAATCCGTCTTTTATGCATTTTTCATAACATAGATTATTGATTATTTTATTTCATTTGAATTGGAGTTTACATTACTTGCATTAGCATTACAAAACATGTATTAAGACATAAAAGTGAAATAAAATGTAGGCTGAAATCACACAAACGCTTGAAAAACCAATTCAAGTACACGGAAGGGAAGTTCTACGAAAACTCAAAACAAATTAATTCACAAAATGCCAAAAAAAATCCATTCTCTTGGAGATTCCTTACGTGCGAATCACAAGTACAACAACTAAAGCAAAACCACATCCACGCCATGCTGTACATCCAATACAAAGTTTCAGTAACTCCTCTAACCATTTGTACAACATTCTCCACATAAAGCATGTATTTTGTTTGTGACCATGAGCATGACATCGCAAAAGAGCAGCGAAACTGAAGACAATGAAGAAGTAAGAATATTAAGAATAGATGGCTTCAGTTACGACCTCTGGGTAAATGGCCAACGTGATACACAATTACGTTATATAATACGTTTATTATTAAAATCCTCTACATGTTTCGAGCAACTCTGTGCTCATCATCAGGAGGGCTGTTTGTATTAATACAGCATCTGGTATATTATTCTCTGTAAGTGACCATAGGTCACTTACAGAGAATAATAAACGTATTATATAACGTAATTGTGCATCAAGTTGGTCATTTACCCAGAATCGTACCAGGATGCACGGTCGGCAAAGCATAAAATTTGGCTTCAGTTACCTCATTTAGTTCTCAATTAAACCTTAAGTTATAACAATACCTCGAATATTGATATCGGGAGGACAAAGACACGATAACTGATCCACTTTTACTACCGATAATTATTTCAAAATTAGTGTGGCAGAAAACCATTTTCAATGTAATTATGTTCATTTATTTGCTCAAAAATTTCCCTACCCGTCCTATTAAAAGTTACCGAGTGGGTGTCTGACTGTGGATGGACCTAAGTTAGTTCGCAGACTGACGGGCAACCGAGACTCTGAGTGTCAATAGTGGCGAATAAGCGGATTAATAAGCGCATGAGTGAGAATGTGGGTAGGAGATTGACAGATGAAGTGAGTGGTAAGACTGGGTAAGTGAGCAAAAGTGTCAGTGTATCGATACCGGTAACCAAAATTTCGCAAAAAATTCAAATAATTTATGTCCTACGTGCCTTCCTCATCTCATTTGAATAAAAAAGCACATTCACATGTGCTGTCTTCGAAGGGTGTGCTCTAATTTTTTTTTACCGCTTCTGGCAAGGTACCTACGGCTTAGCATAGCGAAATGAGTTTCAGATTCAACCCCATAATCTTGATAACCTAAGAGATAATGTCACGCTTCCTTGCTTCCGGGATGCACGTCGTTGTGAAAGAACAGCCACTACAACTCATAAGCCAAACCACTGGTTAACAAGCATGTAAGTACGAAAGATCAGTTATATTGGAAAACAAATCTTTAGAATGTTCCTTGCCGATGTCGGTGGCCGTGCGGTCTAAGGCGTAGGTCTGCGTCTGATTGACTGCTGGGATCGCGGGTTCGAATACCTCTGAGGTCATGGATGTTCGTCTCTTGTGTTTGTTAGTTGTTGTGTAAGTAGCGTCCTCTGGGACGACCTGATCACTCGTTAGGAGGAGTCATACCGACTGTTGTGTCTAATTATGTGCGATCTAGAAACCACAAAACAAGGCGGACTAAGCCCGGTTTAGGCTGTAGCGTCACAGAAAGAAATATTCCTTCATTTATAAAAAAGAACCTTGCAATAAACCCTAATTTATTCAATTTAAGTTAAAGGTCCATAGGTCAGGAAAGTCTCTCAGTTACTAACACCAGAAATAATGGTCTTGGTTCCGTCACTTGCGGGCCAGAAGCCACCTCAACGAAGGTGCCAGCTTGTTCTGTCAATGCTTAGACCTACAGGAACGAAGGGCTTGTGGTTTGGACTAATGAGCAGCGAGGAGGAAAGCTTTCTGGCAAATTGCAATGTATCGCCTAAGTATTTATTAGTCCTTTCAATACACAAATAAGCAAACCGAACATAAAAACGCTTATATCTAAAGCTGGTTATTAGTGAATGAAAAACAAAGTGGTGCAATAAAAACTGACAAAAAGTTCTTAAGCGAACTAATCTTGTTCTTAAAATCACTTATCGCTTTCATTTGAAGTTCATCACAGATCATCCTTTCGAGGAAGACAGCCAATCTGCGACGAAATAATAGCAGATGCCCCTTCCTTTAATACAGTACAGAATAACTACTTATAGCACGCATGTTGCTCTAGACGCCACCTGCATTTTTCACACAAAGTAAAAGTTTATATTTGAGGGTCGCTTGACCGTGCATCTTCCTCATGAAATAATGTGAAATGCCAACTTGATGCAACTAGATAATTTTATTGACGTAATCTTAGCTCTACATGTTTCGGGCGCATACGCCCATCATCAGGAACATTAGATATTGAATTTCAGCATATGGTTTTCTGCACCGAGTTTGTGGATGGGTGGTGGTCTTGACAGCAGCTGCGTAGGTCGTGTGTACGGTGCGGATAGTGCCGTGCACAAACTCGGTGCAGAAAACCATATGCTGCAATTCAATATCTAATGTTCCTGATGATGGGCGTATGCGCCCGAAACATGTAGAGCTAAGATTACGTCAATAAAATTATCTAGTTGCATCAAGTTGGCATTTCACATTATTTCATTTAAAAGTTTATATCTTCGGTCTTCAAAGTTTTTACTAGGGGATTGTCGATAGTTGTTTACCTACATTTTGGGATAGCCTATCGGCCCCATAACGTCGTTAAACGACTACGAAATAATACCGCGTAAAAACCCAGAACAGAGAAAACTTCAACAATGCCGGAGAGAAAGCCTGAATTGTAGCAAAGCGAAAGTAACTTATGTGTTTCACACAATCGTCAGAATAATGAAAAATTCAAAAAAAAAACAGCATTGATTAACAGTTCTTGATAAAGAAGCAGTATTTTTTCTATTCGTGTAGGAACTGAGTTTTCAATATTGCCTACATTTCAGGCTTAAAATATAATATGCTCAATTTTCTGCACTGTATGACGCGCAGTGCTGTTTGTCAGTGCGCTGAGGGAGTGGGCCCTTTTGTCGGTGTTCTGGGTCACGCGCGACCTGCACCTTCACGGATGAGACAAAAGATTTAGTAAATGTTCGGTTTAAATAGCCAACGGTCCCGCAGAGCCACAAGAAGAGGAGATGCGCTAGAGACCGTTCTGTAGAAATGTGAACGTTGCGCATGATGGTATAACAATTAGACGATAGGCTTTAAAAGTTTATAGTAAGAGCCTAAAGAATTCATTTAGCTATTTAATGACGCATGAAGGTTATGAAATGTTTCAATATATTCAGTTTTCATATGTCATTTCCGACCAACACACCACACCGACGACACACATCTCTTATATATACTGTGGATTAACACTGACCACACTACATTTAATGGTACTTGATCATCCTACAGATAATTACATTTATTTTAGGTTAAAATAATAAAATTGCTTATATTTAATATATTATACGTTATATGGTGGTGATCATATTAATGTAAATGCTGAATAGATAATATCTTTTTCTTCTTTTATTAGTTAGCTAATACTGTTAATGTATGTAGAAAAATATACTAGTATCAGCAATTACAACTAGTATAGAATGATATGTTTGAAATAGTCTCACATTATTGATATAATCGTGCGCACAGTATAACTACACAAACCCCAATTTTACAGCCAATTATATAAAAAAACAAACAACAATCCATAAATCCGTACTAGTAACAACAAAATATACATATAATAATCCAACCCAAACAATGATGAACCTGACTAAAGGCCTATCGCGATAGGATAAAATACGTAGTAAAAACTACCTTCATTACATCATTACTCCGCAAAAACTAAACTATTCTAACTCCCACGATTTTAATAATTATCCATTCATATTCTATATTTATGCTACTTAATTAATTTTATTAGAAATTACATAAATTTAATTATTGTGGAGTGATGGTGACACAGTTAACTACAATTGCATTCCTGCAACAAGACGATCATCTTGAAGATGGCCGGAATAACATATGAAATATGTCGGTGAGAATATTGGGAATAAAATACACCATAAATATTAAAACGCATTTTGTTGATTATTTATATTTTTTTAAATTTGATTACGAAACGTTTTCCATTTAAGATAGGGCACAGCAATATGCACTGCGTTATTGGTTTCAGCAAAGTTAAATTATGTTGAAAAATACAAGATTTAACAAAGCGCAGAAAGTACACATTATGACGAGGTATTAGCACACTCCACCGAAACGTCGACAATATATTCTCTTTTACAAGGTTACATTACACTAAACCATAATCGCTGTAAGGGATTAAAATCAATATGATGTTTATATGATTGTACATCATTGGTACAACAATATAAACAGCCAACTAGGTTCAATAATAATAATTTTATTGATAATTTCAATCAGCTCAACATGTTTCGGGCGATAATTTCGCCCGTACTCAGGAGCACTAGAATGTGTTTTACAGCTTGTGGTATAAAGCATCGATGATCCTGCCTGCTGGTGACCAGGTTGAGGTTCCACCTCATCCTGGTCACCAGCAGGCAGCATCGTCGATGCTTTATACCACAAGCTGTAAAACACATTCTAGTGCTCCTGAGGTTGGGCGAAATTATCGCCCGAAACATGTTGAGCTGATTGAAATTATGAATAATTTATTACTGTTGCATCTAGTTGGATGTTTATGTTATTGTATTGGGTTAAAATCAATAGGGTTCAACGTCATGTACTGACTACAATGAGAAGTATTATTATTGTTATTATTATTATTATTATTAATTTATTTTCACATTGCGCTAACAGCTGTCACGATCCGCAAGCACCTATCATGCATACGTAAGCTCATTTCAGGGCTTGCGTCTGTACAAAGAGGATATTCGTGTTAGTGTGCATAATTTAATGATTATTAGTCGTACTGCCTTAAGAATTAAAAAATTACATCTTTAAAACGTAAATATATATATATATAATCCTCTCTTGAGAATATATTAGGAACAAGGTTATTTACAAAATAAGGAATAGCCCAAAAGTATCGCCTGTTTCAGGTATTCACTCTTCCATACAAAGTTCTTCGACAACGGTAAACTGTCACGTAGCAGTACAAGGTTTCTAATTTCCTGAAAGCTGAAGAAAAAATCGAAGGATGATTATATCACCATAGCTGTAAAGAAAAGTTCTCCATATTTATATGAGTACGTTCTATTATCGTGTCCACTAAAAAATTAACAAAACCCAACGTTTCATCATTTATTATTGCAAAACAAAACACAAAACTACAATACAAATTGCGCCCAGTCTCCATGCCTTCATTTACACTTTCCAAAAAAACCAGGGTTACAAAAAATTACATATTTTTTTAGGTGCTATCATTGCGCAACAATAAATACCATTAGTGTAGTTTCCACCACAGAAGTCCGCACGAAAGCAACGTAAACGTTGTATTCATTTCAGTGCCAAATTTTTCGTATGGGGTTTCCATAGCCACGATAAGAGACATGGCCTGCATTCACAGACCAGTTAAACAGTCAATAGTCCACGATCGCCAGCTTAAATATATTAATTTACTTGTCTTGTGTGCATAATATCTCACGTTAATCGAATTTATGTGACCTTAGCAGCTGAAATGGCGACACGAAATAGTCCAGTAACCGTCCAAAAGTCATATATTGAAAACAAAACAAGAATTCTTATTTATGAATCGGGAGTTGCATAGAAGTATTTTCTGTTTCGGGGAATCGTTACTGCATAGTAAATACGGCAACATTAAAATTACCACGACGATATCCAAGAAATCTACTTCATATTCCTGCAACTCAGAAGCTTAATCCTCGGGATAATGTGTGTAAAGCTGCCATTCTCTAGTTACTAATCAACAATAAATTAAGACTTGCACAATTTAATCCCATTATTTAAATGCTTACTGTGTCAGCGACGAAAGGATTAAGCATATACGATTTAAAAAGTAATTGTTTTAGAGATTAACAACTGTCTGTGCAAGTCATGATGATGCATTAAATGGAGTGACACAAAAGAAACACGACAGGCAACACACGTGTAACCTAACACTGAGGCGTCTTCGTGCAACCAATGTTGCCGTGAAAAAGCAACAAATACTACACATGCTGCGGTAGCACAATGGTTAAGGTGCTGTGCTACAAATCGGAAGGTCGTTGGTTCGATCCCAGCTGATGTCATTGGAATTTTTCATTGACATTAAATCCTTCCGATCGCACTATGGCCTTGGGGTCGACTCAGCCTCTAACAGAAACGAGTACCAGGACCATTTCCTGGGGGTAAAGGCGGCCGGTGTGTAAGGCTAACAACCTTACCACTATCCTGTGCCGTTGTCATGAAATCTGGGAACCTTAACATCCTGGAACCCTCTGGGCCCGTCCAGGCCTGTAATGGGGACTGCTTTACCTTTGCTACACATTCTGAGAGTGTGTTTGTGGCCGTAGGTATCCAGCATGAAATGCGCATGCGCCATGTCATCTGCAGCCTACCCAGCTCTACAATACTTCTCCACATCATATCATAAATGACACTTTTTCGAAAAAAAAAAGTTATTGATCCAATTTTTTCTTAATTTTATCTACAACGTTTATCTGGAGCATTTCTCATTTTGCGAAGAACTGAGCAAGATATGGTCAAAAATGTCTATTGGTTTTCATGTAAAATATCTGTTATTCTTGTCCGGCTGTAATTAAACTTGAATTTTCTCGACTCGAAGAGTGTTCAACTATCCAGTTTCAAGAAAATCCGTCCGATGGGAGCGGAGTTGTTCCGTGCGGACGGACGGAAGGACAGACATGACGAAGCTAATAATCGCTTCACGCAATTTCTTTTTGAATGCGCCTACCATTGTGTCATAATTCTGTTAGAACTCCTTCACGTTGATTTCTTTCGTCTTCAATGTATTCCGTCCCACATGACTTCAAAGCTTTCAAATAATACTTACAAATTCAGTGTGGATAAGAAACCAACTAGATGTCACTTTTGTTTTATCCTTTATTTCTCCTTTAAAAGTTGCTCAACATGTTTCGGGCAACCATGTGCCCATCTTCAGGAGCTGACGACTGTGTAGTGTTATCGCCACGTGTTGGTATTGTGCCGTGGCTGCAGGAAGGCTGTCAGAACCGGTTAGCA
>Ga0123352_10012290_pt1 | contig 13534 bp, 11 predicted proteins | sample TergutLab28metaG_FD_89700 | JGI IMG/M metagenome (GOLD analysis project Ga0123352, IMG submission 89700) | Labiotermes labralis P1 segment gut microbial communities from Petit-Saut dam, French Guiana - Lab288 P1 | ecosystem: Host-associated > Arthropoda: Insects > Digestive system > Gut ...
GAATTTTATAGATATAAAAATGTTTTTCTCAAAAAAAAAATGAGGGATATAAAATATGGTTGTTGGTGAATGAAATGTATATATATATATATATATATATATATATATATATATATATATAGACCGACCCGCTTATAACGACATCGGTTTATGCGACACCTCAGCTATAACTGCAGACATTCTGAGGTACTAATAAATTCCTCGCTGTTAACCACAGAATTATATTCCTCGGTTATAACGACACTCGTTTATAGGGACACAAAATGTTCAGTCCCTTTTATGACGTTATAATCGTGTTCGACCATATCTGTGCATGCATATCTATATTGATAAGACCCAGCCGTAGATGGGAAGATAATATTCAGATGGATCTTCAGGAAGTAGAATGAGGAGGGGGAGAGCAAGGAGTGGATTTATGTGGTTCAGGATAGGAAGAGGCAGCGGGCACTTTTAAATGCGGTAATGAACATTCTGGTTGCGCAAAATGCGGGGAATTTCTTGACTAGCTGAGAACTGGTTAGCTTCTACAGAAGGACTGTGCTCCATGGAGTATGTAAGCGAGTAAGTAAGTAAATGCGTAAGTAATATTTATTCGTATATCTATGCTTATATATACAAAAATAAGAATATCCACGTACAATTCCAAAAATTAAATGCGGCGCAGACTTAATTCAAAGTTTCGCGTCATGGGGTAAAATATGTCAGGAAATTGCTTACGTTTACCCAGTGTTTTAGTGTTGTGACGTATTGCATAACGTTCCCACATAAATAAATCCGTTACAGGTCTGGCAGTTATTTAAAGGGAGCCAAGATATAGTGCGCCACACTCTGGGACAAAGTGAAAGCCGCCATCGGTGCACACAGAGATTCACACACGACTGCTCTAAAGACAGAGCCACATTTAGACATGCTGAGCCTTAAGATGTACCAAGCGTGAGGAGTTTCATAACAACAAAATAAACAAACAAAATAAACCCCTAACACGAAGGACGATGCACATACTTACTTGCTTGCTTACTCCATGGAGCACAGTTCTTCTTGAGAAGCTAACAGGTTTTCAGCTAGTCAAGAAATTCCCCGCATTTTATGGAATCCGAAGGTTCATTACCTCAGTAACAAGTGCCCGCCACCTGTCTCTATGCTGAGCCAGCTCGATCCAGTCCATACCCCCACATCCCACTTCCTGAAGATCCATTTTAATATTATCCTCCCATCTACGCCTGGGTCTCCCAAGTGGTCTCTTTCCTTCCGGTTTCCCCACCAGAAATCCGCATACGCCTCTCCTCTCACCCACACGTTCTTCATACCCCGCCAATCTAATTCTTCTCGATTTTATCACCCAAACAATACTGGGTGAGGAGTACAGATCATTAAGCTCCTCATAATGTTGTTTTCTCCACTCCCCTGTCATATAGGCTTAGAAAAATTCAAGTTTAACCCTTTGGCCTTGGAGCTGGACATTTACAGTTTAGCACACCATTTATGTAAAATGTGAATATTTTATGAACCAAGAAGAGTGGCATTAGGAATACAAGACATTTTGTGGAGGAATAAACGAAGATGGCGAGAGAAAGTCTAAAAAAATAATTAAATATATTTGTTGACTAAATATATAGAAAGTGTATTCTGGGGAGTAGCGGTAGGTCTGTCCTATATATAGGATGCATTGTGCCTAAAGGTTAAACCAGGATCAGTGCAGTGACTACGTCACGAGGACTACTGCTGAAGCGGGGTGGACATTGTACACTTCTCCAGGGCCTCCAGACCGCCACTGACAGCCCTCCAATCCCCTGCATACGGGAATACCTCGGCTAGGAGCTAATTAAAGAAGTTTCACGATTGTTTTTAACAAAACATTAAACCTTTAACTAAGAAAAACAAGTAACCTTTAGAGTTAAGATTACGGAACTGTACACATGGATCCCCTAGGAATCGGTCGCGGATCCCTTGGGATCCGCGAAACATTATTTGGGAACCACTGACCTAGAAGATACAATTTAAAAATCCTTACATTATACGTCTCCGTTCATTTCGCAGCCCATGCAGAGGGCGCCCACCGCTGCAGCTTCGCACTGATCAACTTCCGTGGACAAACGGAAGAAGCCCTCATCACCTAACAGCCCAAATTATTCAGGTAAGTCTTTAATATGTTTTTCCATGTAATACTTTAAATGACACCACTCAAGATTTTTGCATTCATTGTGTAGTCTCGCTTGCGACTGATCCACAGCCTGTTCCCAAGCGAGTTCTCCACAGAGTGAGACCTAGTGCTACATCTTTAAACTTCCAGTACTCATTCTTAAGATCATCCAATAGCCGCTTACATCTTCTTCCTCTTCTTCCCATCCCTTCTATCTTTTCCTTAAATAACGCGTCATAGAAGCTAGTTAATAAGCAAGATATGGCAAATCCAATTCGCCTTCCTTTTGTTTATTTTTAATTTTTTACACGATCGTTGCAGCTAACTTTCTCCATATTTTTCCAGCACTACAATTCGAAACTTTCAAAGTAGCCAATTTATGCCATTTATATATATATGTATGTATAAAAATTATACACTAGTAAAGCGAGTCCGCTGGTTAATAATGGAAGACCTTATACTGGATATTAGGTCACAGGTTTCTACAAGCACAAATTTGGAACTGGTGGTTAGGATCCAAGCCTACTTAACCAGTAACTGGTCAGAAACGCAGTAAATTCTGAGTTCATAACAACAGAAATCAATACCCGTCACGAAACGAAGCAGAAAGCGTCCAAAAGCTGACGACAGATATGTTCCTTGATTGCTGACACTGTTGTCTTTAATGAACGTGCTGCCCTCGAGGAGAAACTGGTTCATTTAGGGAAGGCCTAACAGCTTATGTCCACTTTATGTAACACAGACAAACTACAACTAGTATAGCCTTATGAACTGATGTTGGTGGAATTACACTATTAGAACATTAAGATCAGCAGCAAATACATTAGTGTAGTTTTTGTATGTTTTGCTGACCGTGAATCTCAGTATAATCTTAGTAACCAACCAACTTAATGCACAAATTCTTGTTTTATAATAAGTTTATTACATTCCTCTACATGTTTCGAGCACTGTTGTGCTCATCATCAGGAAGTCCAAATTGTATTATACAGCATCTGGTATCATCACACTCTGTAGGTGGCCGTCCGGTGCACAGTCCCCTCTCAATCTACGCACCGGACGGCCACCTACAGAGTGTGACGATACCAGATGCTATACAATACAATTTGACCTCCTGATGATGAGCACAACAGTGCTCGAAACATGTACAGGAATATAACAAAATTATTACAAAACAAGAATTTGTGCATTAAGTTGGTCAGTTGCTAAGATTATACATTAATTTAGCCTGTATGAATATTCGCTGAATCGAGGAATGTATGCATTTTTATGTACTTTGGGCTTGATTGAGTATTTGGACAGATCACGCATCCGGTATCTGTTGGAAGAAAATTTCAAAGTAAACATTCATACAGTTTCTCCAAGGTCAGGCACTGAAACTGTTCAATGTTCACGCAAGTAAAACGCGGGAAGAGGGCGGTAATGACGGGAATAAATGAAGGATAAACAAAACAACGAAGATATAATGAAAAATGTGAAAACAAAAGATAGGAAGAAAGGACGCGTACGAAAGAAACAATGAAAAAGAATTAAATGAATAAGTACAGCGTTGTGCAGGAGAATAAACTCGAGTTCCTGGAGTGTACAAGATGATGCTGTGGTGTGAGGAAACAAGTGCCTTACACGGACGTAAGCTGCGCTGTGAGCTTGTGGACGACCTCAAGATCCATCAGAATAATAAATATGTATGAGTAGGTCCCGCGCAAGTAAATAATCCCCTAGCCTCATCAAGCTAGCAACACCCAACAACCAAAAGACCACTTCTTCCACAAAACAAAGACGAAGAAATGAGGGTACATAAACATCTTGTATTAATTTTGTTACGAAATAATCTACTGGCTAAGATACAAAGAATAATGATAAACAAAAAATAAGATAAAAAGTGTTTTGTGTTCTTGTTATATGCAGCCTAATTGATTCGTCATAAATTACTGGGCTCATTGGATCGTATTAGGTCCTGTATCGGACGTTACGGACTGCTTATAAAATTAATTTATCAGTGTGCGTGTGTATAATGAACGTGATCATAAAACGCTCCCGGACTAATTACCTTACAACCGATGTTCCTTAACGACCTGGTAATTTGTATAGCATTTTAATCTGCCCATTTCTGTACATTAGGTTATTTCATAAATTCCGCACTGGACCTAAGAAGCGGCACGACCTGCTGCAGATTCTGTATACTGCAGGTGGACGGAATGACGTTACAGCAGATTGTAACGTACTCCAAATGTACTATGCGTATATTCCAAACAGCGTCGCCCTCTTACTGGCTCTGATGCCCACACAGTAAATCAAACTGCACACAAAGCGAAACAAAACATTATTTTGTATTTAGTTATTTATTGTATTAGTACCGTCAATACACAACATATGCAAAGACCAGATGTGTTAGTAAAACTGGCTTATATCTGACGGCATGTTTCGGCCGTTAACCGGCCATCCTCAGGCCAACAAAAAATAGAATTGTTAAGGTACAGTCAAATTGTTTGTCCAGTGAGATCCCATGGTTTACATTAAAACTTGAAACATTATGAAGTTCTTAGTTACTTACTTACTTACTCCATGGTGCAGATTCCTTCTTGAGAAGCTAACTGGTTTGCAGCTAGTCAAGAAATTCCCCGCTTTTCACGGAACCCGAAGGTACATTACCGCACTCACAAGCGTCCGCCATCTGTCTCTATCCTGGACCAGCCCAATCCAGTCCATATACCCACATCCCATCTCCTGGAGATCCATCCTAATATTATCCACCCATCTATGCCTAGGTCTCCCTAGTGGTCTCCTTCCCTCCGGTTTCCCCACCAAGACCCTATACACCTCCCTCTCCTCACCCATACGCGCCACATGCCCAGCCCATCTCGTTCTTTTCGATTTTATCACCCGCACAATATTGGGTGAGGAGTACAAATCGTTTAGCTCCTCGTTATGCAATCTCCTCCATTCCCATGTTAGTTATGATTAAAATATTTAGCTTGAATGTTGTGAAATTCTTAGTTATGATTAAAGTATTTAAGAGTTTAATAGAATTTTTCAAAATTCCAAACGTTACAGGCGGATCTCACGGGGCTCACTGTATGTGGGGGGGGGAGAACGTGTGTCATATTACAGTATGTGGGGGGGGAGAACGTGTGTCATATTACAGTATGTGGGTGCTAACACTTCCTGTTATTTATGTTTACTTCAAGTTATACATTTATGTGGATGACAAAAAAAATATTTAGTTGACTTAAATATCGACCGCATCGAAGAGCATTTCAAATAACCGGTCTATAACTGAAAGAATTCCATACATTAAATAATATTCCCATTTTAACACAGTAAATAGTCTGGAAGAGAATGGATCTAATTCGATTTCAACGTAGGGCCTACTTTTAGATGAATCGTACCACTGCAAAACACAAGGCGAATCATAAAGGCATAAAACACTAGCTCATTCATACCGGCAAAAACCACTGGCTGAATCATACCGGTACAAATAGGTGACTCAAAGGGTAAATGCGACTCTCTGAATGATGCAGGTAAAAGCCACTAGGTGAATCATACTAGTAAATATTACTAGCTGAATCATACAGATAAATTTCACTAGTTGAGCCACACATGTAAATGCCATCAGGTGAATCGTACTGGTAAAATCCACTAACTGAAAAGTACCGGTAAAAACTATTAGGTGAATCATATAGGTAAATGCTACTATGGGAGTCATACTGGTAAATATCACTAGCTGAATCATACCGATAACTTCCACCAGCTGAACCACACACGTAAATTCCATCAGGTGAACCATACTGGTAAAAACCACTAACTGAAAAGTACTGGTAAAAACTATTAGGTGAATCATGTAGGTAAATGCTACTATGGGAATCATACCGGTAAATATCACTAGCTGAATCATACCGATAAATTCCACTAGCTGAACCACACACGTAAATGCCATCAGGTGAAACATACTGGTAAAAACCAGTAACAGAAAAGTACCGGTAAAAACTATTAGGTGAACCATATATGTAAACGCCACTAGGTGAATCATACCGGTAAATGATACTGGCTGAATCATACCGGTAAAATCACACGCCGAATCACACCGGTACAAAATATATTTTTCACACTGGTAAATGACACTAGCTGAATCATACCGGTACAAGCCACAATTAAATTAGTACCACAGCTTACAGACAGAAATTACCAAATTGAATTAAATTTTGTTTCATAATTTCTGAGAATGAGAAAGAAGATCGGCAGACAGACGGACATGCCATCCATCTTGTTCACGTAACTGACTTGCACCATACGGGGCGCGACGCGTATGTAGGGAGTGCCTAAGTACGGGAATCTCGTCCGCACGCACAAACGAATACACGCAGCCTAGGGACCCTCTCAGGTCGACAGAATCAACTCAGCGCGATGTCTGCAAACAACATCAGTCATGTTACTGCCCTAACGAGAGATGAAGTGCACCGGTACTGATGAAGATACACGTCTTCTAGAACGGGTGACGTGTTCACTGACAAATAGACGCCGCCTTTCGAAGGACCGTATTTCATTCAAATTCAGGGTCAAGCAGTCCAAAGAGATGCCGTAGGCTCCAGGCTGTGCCCAAACAACGGCATACTTCACCAGTATGCACTGTGTTGTCGTTCAAACAGACTTGGACATGCAGCATCTTTGTTGTTACATTTGTAAATACGGCATAATGTTTCGCAGAGAACATGGTCTTTGTAATTGATGAGTAATCTGTATAATATATTATGCACCGTCAATACAAAACATACATCAAACAAGATGCAATAATTACAATTAGGTCATATTTGGCTACATGTTTCGGCCGTGACCGGCCGTCTTCAGGCCAACTAAGAACAACAATTAAGGCACAGTAAAAATATTACTCAATGGGATCCCATTTCGTTGACATTAAACCTTGATAAAATATGAAAATTCTTACTTAAGATTAAAACAGTGGGATAGTATGGTAAAATGGTGAAACTAAACCTTCATGCACTGTATTCAGGCCTCACAATGGTTCATACACAAATAGTATTGTGTGTATATCAACAGCGATGTGGAATTCGTGCGTCGTATCACAGTAGACAGCTACATTTTGCCTATTTCGTCTCATATGTACATGTGGGATCACATAATTGTGCGGACCAAGAGTTGTTTTTTGTATTCACCAAGTCACTATCTTCCTGTCGTTTTGCTACTCTTGTAATTATTGTTGATTAACTCATTAATAGACGTGGGACTGTCACAGATTCTCGTGGAAGGTAAGTATCACTGGGGAGCGCACGTATGTAACTTAAATATGTGTAGTAGAACTGAGACTCACAGTTTGTTGTGGTATGATGTCACTAGTTATAATGCCGTGGATGTTCGGTGTACTATATAAGGATTAAATTTCGATGTACAGTACATTGAGAGGTTGTGAGGTCCGACCACTGCTGATATGCGATAACCCAATTAGTAGCTCCTTATCATTAAAGGTATATACTTGTAAGTGTGGCCCGATGCTGTTGTTTCGGTGTGGTCGGACGTGTCTGGTTTGTATGTGTGCATTTCCGAGGGACGACTGACTGGTTTTTTGATGAGTAATAATTGGAAACCCTTTACAGAAACGCCATAAAACTTTTATATGTGGTTAGTAACAAACAGTATTAATGGCAAAGAAGAACTTAGGACAAAAATTGCACCATAGAATTTTGAAAGCCTCTATTCAAAGTAAGCATAATACGACTTATGTAAGGTATTTCACAGCTAATGCTTAACACGTGGCAACAGACTGAAAGCGACTTGGGCAACGGTTGTCACAGGTGCCAGGTTTGGCACCGCATGACATTTTGTTTGGCACCAGTCCTCCGGATTTGCTATATATTAATATCTGGCACCACTTCATGTGTAAAGATTTCAGCAAGCCATATTTTATTTCGTGTAATATACATTACATTCTGTTACTACTTCATAGCTGTAGCCTGCTGGCTTTGGGACTTAGGCTTCTGTCGTAATCCCTTACAGTACTTTTTAGTTGCGTGACCTTTCCAACGAAGTACCAAATTGAGGGCTCTTTAATAATTTCTTGAATTACTGGACGATGTTCTCCAAACTTTTAGTCCATACAGTTTCTAATGGAGGGATGGCCTTGTCATATGAAGTGGAAAGGGCATGGCGGGGGATCATTCGTGACATTTTGTGGTAGTACAAAAAACTTTTATGGTACTATACCAGCATTTTATGTTGTTATGTCAGAATTTTATTGTACTATACCAGCATTTTATGTTATTAAGCCAGAATTGTATGGTACTATACCAGAATTTTATGTTATTATGCCAGACTTTTGTGGTACTATACCAGAATTTTATGTCAGAATTTTATTGTATTATGCCAGCATTTTATGTTATTATGCCAGAATTTTATGGTACTATACTAGCATTTTACGTTGTTATGCCAGAATTTTATTGTACTATACCAGCATTTTATGTTGTTATGCAAGACTTTTATGGTACTATACCAGCAGTTATGTTATTATGCCAGAATTTTATAGTACTATACCAGCATTTTCTGGCAATGAGCAAAAGCACAAAAGTAATGTAAATAACGACTGTTAGAGGCGAGAATCGAAGGCGAATTCTCTCGAATTCGAAGCAGGAGTGCCAAACTTCCGACAACAACGTACTGCTCAGGACGATCTACAAACTACCGGGATGTTTTGGGCTCACGCAAGAATCAGCTGATCGCCCCCAAATATGAAATGAATCTCAGATCTTACCCATGGTTTAAGACACCGAAGGACCGCGCAATTCTTCGAAGGTTCCGTCACCAGATTCTCACCACATAGACACAAGTTCAGCTCGACGGCAGCAATGGTAGAGTTTGTGGTAAACAAAGTAGCAATGCTCAGGATTTTTTTTTCTTTTGTCTTCAAGTACTTAAGATTTTCACCTGTCAATTATCATCCCACCGATGCTCCACTTTCATTCATCTGTCTTCCAAATGATAGACAATGGGCCCATTACAGGTCCCAGTCTCACACCATCATACGCAAATAAAACAAAAGTAATAGTCTAATGCATTTAAAAGACACTGTCTATATTTAAATTGGTTCTTGGTACAGCCGGACTTGAAAACAAGGACGACAGGCAACAAAGTACAATTAAACGCCTGCTTCGAAGTGTCTGATAATTTAACAGACAACCAACAACTGAATTCTTAATGAACACACCACGTCCCGGTCGTTATCAGGCGTATTAGATCCTGTCGTCTTAATTGCTCTATATTGATGTCTTCTTACAAATGCGCGTACAAACTCAGCTGTTTAGGGCTGTCACACAATTTACGTTCACCAGACGGTTGAAATCACTGTTTTGACTAAACGACAAACAGGACGACGAGGAACTCGGCATACAGTTCCGGACACGGACACTTATTCTCCTCTGCCACACAGCAGAATCGCTGTGGGCCCAAACCCAGTGTTTTATCCAATGGGTAACCGGCGTCCTATCACCATGGTTGTAGCAGGTAAGTCCTGAGGTTTACAGCTTCGTCTGGACGGTCCGGGATCGAATCCCGGTGGGGACGAGATTTTCCGCCCGTCCAGAGCGGCCCTGGGGCCCACCCAACCTCCTGTAAAATGGGTACCGGGTCTTTCTCGGGGGTAAAGTGCGGCCGGGGCGTGCTGCTGACCTCTCACTCCCTTCTAGTGCCGCGTTCATGGAAGAATAGAGCTATACCTCTACCCACCCTCTAGGCCACACCGGACCTCTAACGGGATCACTTTACCTTTTTTAACAGTAGTTTTAAGGTAGTTACAGACAAGAATAGTAGAATGATTAGTGATTACTGTATTTTGAAGGATATGAAACGAAACAGTCGCGGCTTGGTTTGATGTACTGTCCCTGAATTTGTCTCTAAACATTGAGTAAACCAGGAGAAAACTCAGTCGGTGTAAGCGATGTCCCGACAGAGACACGAACTATGTGTTACCTGCCAAATACAAGCCAGAAGTGTTACCCTTTGACTTCCACATAACTCATGCAAACCTTATCTATTTTCATCGAGGCGCTGTCCACAAATTCCTTTCGGGTCACCGGAAATCGAACACGTGACTACATTACAGTGCTTTAACCCTTTAATGAGACTGAAGGCCAACAAGTCTACAGGTAACTGATCTGCATGAAACAAAGGCGCCTTCTCTGTCGTGGCTAAGATCATATGGACCCATTCATGTCTCGGAAGGTTTTGTCAAACTGTGGCCCGAGCAACCTCAACATTTGTTGATGTGTTATTATATACACCGCTTTTAAGAGGAAAATTGGCACCAAAGCACATGGCGTCAAACCTCAGGAGACATTCACTGCCATGAGAACCTCAAATCGTATGTAATGCATAAATATTATTCTTATAATAAAAACCAAAGAGATGCACCATTTCTCAAATTTATTTTGATATAGAACTCTATATGTTTCGGACAGGCTTACTGTCCATCTTCAGGAGTCCAGTACTGTATGACAAATACCTATTGCTGTGTATACAGTATTAGACTCCTGATGATGGACAGTAAACCTGTCCGAAACATGTAGAGTTCCATACCAAAATAAATTAGAGAAATAGTGCTATTAGAATTATTTAAAAATATTTAAAAATATTTTAAAATTGTTGGATAATAAAATGTTTTAATCGCCATTGATGCACGGTACAAACATGCAAATTAGAGAAATAGTGCATCTCGTTGGTTTTTATTATAAGAATATATCACGATGTACGGTTCTCTGAATGCCAAATGCATAAATATTAATAAGTAAGACCATCGCAGAGTGATTCAGGCATATTCCCTATGCGCTATAATTAACCAGAAATGTAGCCTACACAGGTGTGCAAGAAGGCGTATTTTGTTTGGTTTAGAAATACGAACATTTCCACTAATTTAAGCATCTTCCATCAGTCCACGACTTAGTGAGCTGGGGATAGTTCTATGCAAAAAATATAACTTTACCTGTTCAGGTGTTTAATTGTCCAAGTGATCAAATCAAGAAGAATGAGATGGGCGACAAGAGTGGTGCATACAAGATTTTTGTGGGGAAGCCTGGGCGAAAGAGACAACTTAGAGGACCTAGATGTAAAGGGGAGGATAATATTAGAATGGAACTAAAAGAAATCGGTTGCGAAAGCGTGGACTGTATTGATCTGGCTCAGGATAAGGACAAGTGGCTGGTTTTTGTGAATGCGGTAATACAAGTTTAATTTCATAAAATGCAGGGAATTTCTTGAATAGCTGAGAAACCATCGGGTTTTGAAGAAGACTCCGTTCCATGGAGCTAGTTAAGAAATTATGGTTAATTTAAGGACGTTATCGAAGCCCGTGCTGCATAGTGACGAATATCACGGTTTGTGAACAAAGAGACGAAGGACTTCAGAAGGAAGCAGTCGTAATCTGAATTGATGTGCCGTCCAATTTGCCTTCAGGGATCGAGGACAGCGCGAAATATACCAGTATATCTGGTATCGGGACAAAGATTTGAAACAAGGACCTCCTGCATACGAAAGAGTTTACATATTCCACTACGAAGATCCGTAAATTTTTCTGTCATTTTTAAGAGTATAAAAAATGGTGTATTTGTTAATGTAATAACACAAATCAATAATTATAGCTATATTAATTTTTCCGAGTGCTTGTAAATCAGTACAGTGTAAATTGAATACAATCCATGGCTATAAAATTACAGAAAAATAAATCGTGCCTGGGATGGCATTTAAATTATACAGTACCTCGATGTTCGTGAAACTCGATGTTCGGGGTTTCGACATTTCGTGTTCGCCAGTTCTAATAAGTTTCGTTCGTTTGTGACTCGTTCCTACGAGTCGAGGTGAGACCATGTGGCTGGCGAACGTGTTTCCGCGTCTCTTCTGATAATGTGCAGATGACTCACGTGTATTGCATTTTTACAAAGGTTGTGTGTATATTTTATTAAAAATAAATGTTCACTTTTACTACTTTCTTCAGGGTAGTTTATATTTTTATTACTGGTAATTCCTGGACCCGAATAAAAACTGGACAATATTTCACTGTATGTTAGCCGTTTGTAAAGCATAAAAACTTGACTACGGAGTAAGGTACATCAGCTGTCTTTAGGATCTAACAACTGGCATACAGTGTACAGTACATCAGGTGTTTGTAAGGCAGGATAACTGGCATACAGTATACAGTACATCAGCCGTGTGTAAGGCAGGATAACTAGCATACAGTGTACAGTACATCAGGTGTTTGTAAGGCAGGATAACTAGCATACAGTGTACAGTACATCAGGTGTTTGTAAGGCAGAATAACTAGCATACAGTGTACAGTACATCAGCTGTGTGTAAGGCAGGATAACTGGCATAAAATGTACAGTACATCAGCTGTGTGTAAGGCAGGATAACTAGCATACAGTGTACAGTACATCAGGTGTTTGTAAGGCAGAATAACTGGCATACAGTGTACAGTACATCAGGTGTTTGTAAGGCAGGATAACTGGCATACAGTGTACAGTACATCAGGTGTTTGTAAGGCAGGATAACTGGCATACAGTGTACAGTACATCAGCCGTGTGTAAGGCAGGATAACTGGCATACAGTGTACAGTACATCAGGTGTTTGTAAGGCAGGATAACTAGCATACAGTGTACAGTACATCAGCTGTGTGTAAGGCAGAATAACTGGCATACAATGTACAGTACATCAGCTGTGTGTAAGGCAGGATAACTGGCATACAATGTACAGTACATCAGCTGTGTGTAAGGCAGGATAACTAGCATACAGTGTACAGTACAACAGGTGTTTGTAAGGCAGGATAACTAGCATACAGTGTACAGTACATCAGCTGTGTGTAAGGCAGGATAGCTGGCGTACAGCGTACAGTACATCAGGTGTTTGTAAGGCAGAATAACTGGCATACAGTGTACAGTACATCAGGTGTTTGTAAGGCAGGATAACTGGCATACAGTGTACAGTACATCAGCTGTGTGTAAGGCAGAATAACTGGCATACAATGTACAGTACATCAGCTGTGTGTAAGGCAGGATAACTGGCATACAATGTATAGTACAACAGGTGTTTGTAAGGCAGGATAACTAGCATACAGTGTACAGTACATCAGCCGTGTGTAAGGCAGGATAGCTAGCGTACAGCGTACAGTACATCAGGTGTTTGTAAGGCAGAATAACTGGCATACAGTGTACAGTACATCAGGTATTTGTAAGGCAGAATAACTGGCATACAGCCTACAGTACATCAGGTGTTTGTAAGGCAGAATAACTGGCATACAGCGTACAGTACATCAGGTGTTTGTAAGGCAGGATAACTAGCATACAGTGTACAGTACATCAGCTGTGTGTAAGGCAGAATAACTGGCATACAATGTACAGTACATCA
>Ga0123352_10012292_pt1 | contig 13534 bp, 9 predicted proteins | sample TergutLab28metaG_FD_89700 | JGI IMG/M metagenome (GOLD analysis project Ga0123352, IMG submission 89700) | Labiotermes labralis P1 segment gut microbial communities from Petit-Saut dam, French Guiana - Lab288 P1 | ecosystem: Host-associated > Arthropoda: Insects > Digestive system > Gut ...
ATAACACTAAGAGGGTGGACAAAGACGCTGCCCTCTGGTGGTGCGGTGGCACCATCTTCCAACAAAAAAAAAATATATTATTAAGGTGTTCACCCCCGCGGAGATGTGGGGGGGGGGGGGGGGGAGAGAGACCATAAGACTCAATACAGTTAAAAAGGCAAACATTTTCCCTCTCCACATCATGAAGACATATAGAGGACTAGAGGTATGGCTCCACTCATTCTTAACCTTGGCACTCAGATGGAGGTGAGTCTCAATATAGTTAACTTCACTAAAATTGTAATCTGACCACATATATTTTACTGGCACAGGGTAGCCAGGAAGGCACTGCACCCCCATCCAATGTACCACACATCTCTAAGTGCATGAACTGTGAAACTGGAAAAGTACGTCTCATTCACAAGTGATTGTCAGGCATAATTACAGCAAGTCAGTTCCATTTTTTGACTATGGCCAACACAAGAAGTTATGTAGCTGAAGAGCAGTTAATAGCAAGTGTGTGGGTGCATTAGAATTGCACTGCTTAGAGACAGAGGATTCAGTGAAGATATGTATGTGGCTGCAGCACAATACAAATCCTCCACATTTTACCCACACTGCGTGTAAAATTTTTAATGAACATGTTCTGGGACACTAGATCAGCCATTGCTCACCAGTATCTCCCACATCATAATCCTGGCCACCATACAGTCCCATAGTCCTGTCCTTACCAAAATGGACAAACGTTTGTGGGGCATTACTAAGGGACAAGTGGCTATGCACTGCTATCATAAAAATGACAAGTTATGAAGAGCTGCAGAACAGGCTTTCACCACTATTTCACCACAAATATTTTGGCGCATGTCACATAGAACATGAAGTGCATCAGGATGTTTGGAATATGACAATGCACATACCAATGCACTGGACACACAACTCTCACCAAATGAAGGAGTAAAGTGAAGCAGGCCACCATGAACTGTAACTTAACTATTCACCCATTGCTTGCTCTGTCAGTTATGCAAACATGCTGCCCATGTTTTTTTTTTCAAGCAGGGATGTTTAATACCTTCTTTCCCTCCCTCTGGCCCAAACTGAAATTGCATGAAAACTAAGGAAGGAAATAATACTTGAAGTTTTCATAGCAACAACGTCAATAAAATCTTCTCAACCTGTCAGAAGGAAACTAATTTGTCTTGAAATTATGGAAGTTGCCATTTATGACAAACCAACAGTCAAAATATTCAATAATACATAACTGTAACTCTTCATGTGTCCATATTAAAGTATACAAAAGTCATTATTTCTTGGAATTAAATTCCATTGATATTTTGTCAACATGAAAGCTGCAAACATTTGGGTTGTGTACTTCTATGACCTCCTATATTTAATATTGGTCACATGTTAAGATGATGATAAAGCAACAATGATGAAGCTACTGAATCAGGGACAACTTATGTGTATAGGGAGCCCTTACATATTAAACGTAACATAAAAATGAGATCCCACAATCCCATATTATTCATAAAAATCAAGATCTGGTTATCTGGTGCTTTAAAACATTTTGAAATCTCAGGACTTATAAACATGTGCTTTTTATAAAATACTTCTGATAATACTACCTTGATGTCAGGGTAGTGTACAATGTTTAAGCTAAAAATCCAAACAAGACTCAATGTCAATCAGCATTCCAAAAATATAAAAATTCATGCAATAGTTGGGAACTGTTCTGTGTCATTAGCATAATATCGAACCAGTTAAGTTATAAATATTAGATATAAGGTTCTGTAATAAGCTGTACTGCAAATGACATATAAAATCGGCATCTTTATATGCATATCAACAGCGATCATAAATTTGGTATTTTAAACAATTTTAGCACTATAGCCTTTAAGTAACCATCCAGCATGGTTAATACGTTTTCCACTTATATCTTCTGTAGGTTCATACACTAACTGTGTATCATAGATTCTCCAAGCAGGGGGAAAAAACTGTTTTTGTTTAAGATTAAAATCTTTTGGGGTGTTCCATCAAACTAACTAGTAGAAAGTTAAGTGATTCTTCAGAGGAGACTCTGACCCTGAAAATGAAGGCACTATGCTCCCCTGCAACATCAGCAACTATTTATCACGTACATATAACTACTACCATCAGAGAAGACCTAAATCTGCAACATTTCAGTGACAACCTCCATCTTTCTTTACTCATTGTATTCTTATGTCCATTACAGGAATATTTTGTTTCCTGATTCCTCTGTTCTCCTGATGCATTATGTTTTATGACCCATATATCTCAAATTTACACACAATTATGTTCACTACAAATTTGGGTTTTTTTTCTGAGTTTGTGGTGAAGAGAAATACCAGCAAGCAGAGAAGAAACTGCCGATACAGTTGCCCTGCACAATACTGTCACCCTTGCAACATGTGGCTGACCTCACACATCAAACATTCTTGTAATGAAACTTCTGTTATCTATTCACATGGCTGACAAATCAATTCATGTGTGTAACCAGAAACTATTAAGAAGTTTAATCATTCATGACAACACATTTCCCTAGGTTTCAGACAAATGTTATTAAGGCCATCAACTTACAATTGGCCTGTCCGTAATCCTACCATACACACTACGCACTGGACTAATAGTTCTGACCTTATGGCAGATTTTACAGGCCCAAGAATAAGAACACCAAGCAGAAATATTATGGGGATAAACATTACTGCATGTTGATCAATCAAATTTCTTCAAGAGTATGAACTTTGTGAATACACTAAGCTATTATCTTCCTAGGATGCATAATTATGCACAAGTGAAAATGATCGCTCTTTGCATATGCAGTAACACAGACCACAGAAAGAACATACTATATTCGGATTCAAGCATGATATATACCAATATCTTAGACAATAATATTTATAAGAAATCTTACATCACAAACTTAAAAATGTATGGAGATTTTAATAAAAGATTCAAATTCTCTCACTTCCAACAAAACGCCAGAAATAAATTAAAACAGCCTATGGTTAATATTCAACCCAAAGACATCATGGTCAACTTGTGTTCAAACAGCAGCATTTGTTCTCTATTGTAATGTCACTGTCCATGTTACTCTAAATGTATTTATGTAATTAAAATTCTGTACAAACAGTCTGAAGTGCTTTGTTAATGATATCCACACCATACTGAGATTTTACCCTCCAATGTTGAGAATGTGTCAAGTTTCTGGACTCCCTAACTATCCATTGTAACACAATTTGTAACCTGATCGCTGATGTTGGCACTGGGCAATCGGGACTCACATTCCTGACTCTGCTATCCCTTCGTCATCTGCAACATAAAACAGAAGCATAAAATAATGAAGTAAAGTAAAATATTCACAGAGAAGTTGATGTCTCTCAGTAATTTTTGAAGAAGGAAGTAGAAGTTAGTCATACAAATGGCATCTGTCACAGAATGAGCCATGACTGAAGCAAAAGTCATTATACATTCCACACAGAAAAAATGAGAAAAGCAAGCATGCACATGACATAATATTGTAATTAATACCAAGGAGCAATTTGTTCTTTGTCAGCAGTGGCCACCTTAAAGTCACTGGACTTCTGATTCATTCTCTAGTTACTTTAGTGTAAAAATTATACAAACAAACTACACTGGAGCACTATCATGAACAGTAACTTCTGTCAGTTTTTCAAAGAAAACACTTGTATACCATACCCACACATATAATTTGCACACCCCTACACAAAATCCCAGAGAGAATTAAATAACACATTTTTATATCTAACTTTTAGCCACTTTTTTGGGGGGAAGGAGAGGGGGGTTATATACCTATGAAGAGAAATAATTCAGCAAATGAAATACCATATTTTTATCCAACTCTCACCCTTTTTTGTTAAATATATACATAAATGAATGCAAGTTATTAGTCATGTGATTTTTAAATTGACTGAGCAACCAACCAACCAACCAACCTGACAAAAATCTACACAAGCTGATAGATCCACCCTACCACTCACTCCCTTAATTGACTGATCGAGATAACAAACAATGTCACTCCAACCATGGTATAGCACAGTTTCCAATCACTTGAGGTGACATGCTTGCATGTGGAGTTGGTAGGCTTGGCTGCCAAGCTGTGACAAAGAAACAAGTTCGACTGATCTCTTCCAATTCGGTTCTGGTTTTGCAATGTCACAGTGGATCCTACTCCCTCTTTGTTCCCAAAACATTAGGTGTTGACACACCATTGTTTCTTTGTAATACATATCTAAATATCCAACATTATTAATTTTCCCTTTAAATAGTGTGTCAGCAGAGAGACTGCCATGTTGTCTGTGGCAACTCAGTCGTAATTTGGCTACAGAAAATAAGATCACAAACCGACTGTTGCCCAAGTCGTACTTTTTTCTTTAAATCACCATGTTGGAAAGGATTACAGAAGCAGTAAAAATTCTGTCAGTACTGTTTCATATGTCTGTCATTGTTTTTAGTAGCTTTCTTGTCCAGAAGTGACCCAATACCTCATAGATACCTTCTGTGCTTGAAGTTCGATTCTGGGAAATTTACAACCTAATTTTCAATGACACTTAGCACAATGTAGTGGAAATGTGTGTCACATATGATTTACACAGAAAATAAATTGCTCAACAACACACATGAATCATGTTCACATGCAACAATAAGTAGTACGTCAATGCTGGACAGAGTTCCACTGTTGTGTGAACAATTTTATCTGAAAATTCTTTTTATCAAAACATTTAACATTAACTAGTGCTTGGACAAGGTGTAAGACACAGATTCACTGTTGTGTTAAAGATTTTATCATTAAGGGAAATTCCTCCAGTGTCTATAACATGTCAGGCTAGGGCAATGAGCTTGCAGGAGTCAGGACAATACTAGTTGTAGACACAATTAAAGGACAAAATCTTGCAGCATCAAGAACAATGGATGCACTTGCATTTTGCAGTCTATTACTTCATCTGGAAATGCAAGGTTGATGCTGCTGAAAACTTCACACCACATGATATTATCAGTTTGGCAGCCTACCATGCATACTTTATCATATTACCATCAATGGGTGTTTGAAACTGGTTATGTGTAAGTGCTTGTACTTTTATACAGTCTTCCCTACTACAGAGTTCACACGTAGCTGCTGGTAAGAACTGGGTCAATTCTGAAACTTTTCAACATAATTTTTAACTTGTATGTAAAAAATAAACATTGCAAGGCTGATTTTATAATTCTTCTTGAAGTCCTTCACCCACCCTCAAGATGCTTTGAAGGGGAACACTGGAAATATGAAATGAAAAGATGTTGACATTCCCCATTGCTGTAATGTCTGAGTGGTAACATGTTGTTTGTTTGCTCTTGCTGCTTTGAACCGATTGAATATCGAAGAATTTATAATGTTCTGCTTATCAATATCACATCCACCCCTTTTCACCTGCTCCTTCTGCCTCCTTAACTGCAGTCTGCTTGTAAGCAGCTGTGTTGCTTTACTACCTGTTTCCTTCCCTGTCAATGTGGGATGTAGGTGGGCCATGTGACTGCTTCAATTTTGATATCAAACGCCACCTGATCACCAACATGTATGTACTATTGAGCAGTTTGTTTTTCTGTGTGAATCGTACATGGCTCATGGTTCCACTACACTGTAGTGTGTTGTAAATTTCTCAAGATCAAACTTCCAAGCACAACAAGTATCTCTGAGCTCCTGGATCATTTCTGGACAAGAAAACTACTAAAAAACACCGACAGACACATGAAACAGCACTGACAGAACTTTTATGGCTCCAAACACTGTTTCCAACAAGGTCATTTAAAGAAAAAAATCCAACAAGGTGATTTAAAGAAAAAAATGACTTGGGCAGGAATTGATCGCCAATCTTCTCCTCTGCAGACAAAATTCTATGCAAATGAGCTACTGCCCCCCCTTGTGAATGAAGGGGTCCCCACTTGCTTGTGTAGTCAGAGATGCAAATCCAACTCCCAGGCACTTGGGAGCTAGTGACCGGTTCCAACAAAATGCCAAATTTGCATGAGTCCAATTGACTGGATTGGATTGCTTTATGTTGGGATTGAGCCTCCCTGGTCGATGTGCTGGTTTGCACCAACTGTACTCTTAGGTAGGTCATTTATGTCAACATGTGACCTTGGAAGATGGAGCCTCCCTCGTCACTGTGCTCATGTGGCACCCACTGGCCTGTCCAGTAGGTCACTTGTATAAACCTCTGACCATAGAAGAAGCCTTGGGTCCCTGTTCCTGTCTTTGACAAAGCTCTTCTTCAGCTGTTATAAAACAATCAGGATAACTTGTCCAGACGGACCTTCGAAAGTGTCTGAACATCCTGCTTCGGCACAGTAAATAATTTTCACAGTACACAATGTCATATCCCGGAAGGGAGTACTAATCATATACACACACCACTGAAGTATGAAGTCCACATCACGATGAAGGACAATGATGGCAACTTCCTTTACAGCAAACAGTAAATGGAGAAGTGTTTAGCCATAAAAGCCACACTGCTCAGTAAATATACATGACTAAAGTTAAAGATATTTGCTTCTTAGACTTTGCCTGTTGCCTGGTGTTTTAAAATCAATACAGTAGTAAAAAGTAAAATGAATAATCAAATAAAACACTACTGTTTGGGGAAAGGATCAATCCCCCACACATTGTTTCCTTTACTATTTATTTATCTTTCACTTTTACTAATTTTAAAACATCCAGCGATGGACAAAGTCCAAGAAGCAAATATTCTTAAATGATATATTCTATCATCAGAAACTTATATGAGGGGTGGAACAACAGTAATGCCTCCTTTTTTTCCTGAGAAACTCCAACTTCAAGTACAATTAAATTTATACATGCCAAAGGTACATCATTTAAAAAGTTGAGATCATTTTTTCACATTCTCCTTCACTATCAGCACACTTTTTCCACCTCTGCATGAGATACTCTAAGCAGGTCACATAAAACTCTTCGCTGAAGTGCTGGAGCTCAACACACACCCTGCCTTTCAGCTCACTGTTGTCTGTAAAATAGCATCCTTGGAGTGCACCCTTCACGGGGCCAAAAAAGATGGAAGTTGGAGGGTGCTAAATCAGAACTGTAAGGCACATGAGGGAGAACAGTCCACCCCACTGTTGCAATTGCCTGCTCGTGTGCTGAATGGTGTGTGGTCTAGCATTGTGATGCAGGAGGACTTGACTCCTCTTCCTGGTTGGCCAAACCCTTTTAATTTGTTTTTATAACTTCTTAAATGCTGTGCATACTGCTCTGAATTGAATGTGGCACCTCTCTCAAAGAATTCCACTAACAAGATACTTTCACTGTTCCGAAAGACACTAGCCCCGACTTTACGAACAAAAGTCTGCGGCTTGAATTTTTTTTGCATGGCGACAACCGATGATGACATTCCATTGATTGTCCTTTTGTAAGTGGTTCATCACTGGTGATTATTCTTGACAGAAATCATCTCAGTCTTTCTCACTGTGCTGAAGAAATTCTGCACAGGTGTTTTTCTGGGCTGATGTGTGTTTGATTGTGAGCATTTTCAGCACTCACCTTGAACAAAATCTGCAGGTTTTCCAATCCCTACTGTGGTGAACAGTTCGCTTGTGATGTGACAGTCATCCTGAATTAGCACATCAACCTTGTCTTTGGTCACTGTCACCACTGCTGTGTCTGGTCAGCCAATGAGGAGCCTGTCATAAATGTCATTTTCACTGCTCTTTAAATGACCAGCCCAGCATTAAATGAGTGAACATCCGTGGCATCCTCACCATACATGTTTTTCAGACATCTATGAATCTCTATCAGACTGGAGCCTTCTGCAGTAAGAAATTCAGTCACCACCCTCTGCCTAGTATGTACATCAACAACTGCCATTTGCACTGTCACTTCATTGAACACATGTGACTGACTGGAGCATCAATGATGCTGGTGGAGCTGGACAGTGTCTTTATCCAGTGGGTAAAGCAAGAATCTATACCCAGCACCACATTTAAAAGAAAAAAAATAAATAACAAAAGAGGAGGCATTACTGTCATACTGACCTTTGTATAAATTTATGATTAATGTAATGGAAAAAGTAACATTCTTGTAGTAACTGAATGTTGTAATTATTTAATGCTCCAGCCAAGTCAAGAATATAGCCCCTGCCATAACCCAAGAATTCTATTACTATATGACAAATGAAGTTATTAAGTCCCATTAAATAATGGTTAACAGTGGACCAAAACTGTTAAGGTTCATCATCTGAGCCAGTCCGATCTCAATTCTCCATTAACTATCCATCTAAGATCAGTTTACTTATCCCTTCACTGTCTGTTTCCAAAGATGTCTTTTTAAGACAATTTCTAATCAGTGTATTATTTAACTCACTGTATCCCCATGCATGCTAATGTCCAGTTACCTTTAATCACAATATAAATATTATGTGAAGATCTATCAAAATCAAGCCATTCTTCATTCCTAAATCCATAACAAATCTTACAAAACAATTCCAACAGATTGGTTCATGCTTACATAATTTTAATTTCAAGTTTATTTTTGCATTCCCATACTTACTGTTTCTGTTTCTTGTATTTAATTTCTCCAAATATTTGTCCACAGACACTTTCCCCACTCCTAAAATTTCAGTTCCAACAAAATGCAATGTTTGCAGTATCACTCACCCACAATTTCTTTATTGCATACGCCTATCAAAATAACGTAGAATCTTTCCGACATCTGCCTCCAAACCCATGACTTTAGACATTCTGACTAAATGCCACATGCAGTTCCAATTATGAATGTCAGTGAAGTAAAGCAGGTTCCAAGTGAGTGACAATACCAGCAGCCATGCCATGATACAGCATTCAAACAAACAGTAAATTGTTTTACCCAGAAACCCATCACCAGCTGCAGATATGAACACATGTTCTGTAGTCTCTGTTTGTAACTTGGACGCTTCTCCATTGCTCCAGTCTCTACGCATGTTGCCTCTCGTAACTTCTTGCCTACAGCAAACACATACATTACCCCATGCACAAACCTCAACTCTGCAACTACTATACTTATAACGAGGCAGTTTATCTTGTTCTCTAATGTTGACAAGTATTCCTCTAGCATTCATAGACACAGAAAAATTTATGGTCTTGGGCACAACAGTTTTTGGTGTACCTAAGATATAGCTGTATATCTGCCTCTAAAATTGTTATGTTCAATTGCCCAAGCACACAAACATTTGTAAAACAAAGCACTGACCAGTGAAGCAGTAAGTCGATTAAAGAATACAAGGTCTAGTGATGTTGTAATGTAGTATGTTGAATTATCATTGGTTGCAAGCAAAGTCACTAAGCGCACACATCAAAGTTTTTAAGAAAATCAGTTTCATCCGTCTGGAAATCTACTCTCTTATATTTGAATAGATATGTAAGTGGAAATATTGCTTGGTGGTACAGAACCTTATTTCACACATTTATGCAGTTACACAAATCATTGCATTATTAAAAAGTGGACCTGAAGGGAAATTGAACACAATTTTGTTAAATGTCAGCAATTACTTTTTTCCTTGACACCAGCGACATAGAGCAGTATTTCACCACCAAAACATGAAGCTCTTTTACATGTTGCTATGCATAAACTATACAAAAATGCATTTTGCATAACCTAATATGGTATAATATTAAAAGGTATAGCAACTCCTGTACAGGCCTAGACAGGCCCTGAGGGTTTCAGGAGGTTGAGACTCCCAGATTTCAAGACAATCAGCCACATGCAACGGCCACCTTTACCCCCTAGGAAATATTCCTGGTACTCATTTCTGTTAGAGGTTGAAATGGCTGGAAGGATTATGTCAATGAAAAATCCCAACGACACCATTGGGAATCGAACCCACAACCTTCTGGCTTTTAGCACAGTCCTCAACCAACTGTGCCACCGTGCGATGGTATAATTCAAGCAACCCTATCTTTTAAGAATGTTCACAAGGGATTCTTTACACTTAGGTGTTGATTATAATAAGGCAACAGATGAGTGGAGAGGAGTGCATAAAGCAGAGTTTCATGATCTGTACTGCTCACCAAATATTATATGGGTAACCAAATCAAGAAGAATGAGATGAGCTGGGATTGTGACACTTAAGTGGAGGAAAATAGGTGTACACAGGGTTTTGGTGGGGAAACCTGAGGGAAAGAGACCACTTGGAGGACCTAGGCAAAGATGGGAGGAAAATATTAAAAAGAATCTTTGAAACAGTGGATCAGGACATGCAATGAAATGGTCTAGCTCAGTATAGGGTCACGTGATGGGCTCTTGTGAATGTGGTAATGGACATTTGGGTTCCATAAATTGTGGGTATTTCATGACCATCTGAGGAAATATTAGCCTCTCAAGAAGAACTCTGCTCCATGAAGTGGAGTAATATGGTTGTATCTAATCAGACCCAAGGTTCTGTTTTGTAGCAAGGAGGTCTGTGCTATAGAAAGGATCATGCTGTACATAAAAGAAATACATGTTATTACTCCTGAATTAACTGAAACTAGAATGCAATTCTTTGATTCATTCTACAATAAAAATCTGAAGTTCAGTTATAATGCTACATTATCTGTTCATCAGAAAGATTTAATTTTTTCTATAACACAACATACATATTGCACTCATTTAGTTTGTATCTTCTACTGCCCATTGCTATTTAATTATTAGTTGTTTTTATCTTGGTGGACCTCAAATGTTTCAAATGCAATAACAGTTGAATAACTATTTGTGCAAAGCTCGATACATCATCTGCAACCAAGAAATATGATGAAAGAGGACGCACCGACACAGTAACGTGTGAATATTATGTCATCCTGTCTTATGGTGGCCACATGGCAACTTCTTCAACAATGCTTATGACATAATGTGTATCTTCTACATCTGCACTTCTTGAAGTATTGGTTTTTGCACAAATCTTGCATTGGCAAAATAAAGCACTTCGCAAAAAAGCAAATGTTTGTTATATTTTAAATATCTATGACTTCAGTAGTGCAGTGATTAGGCTACAAGTTACATAACCACAGAACTGTGGTTTGATTCCTGGTAGGTGCAAGGACTCTTTTCTTCTGCAAAGCATCCACACTGGCTCTGGGCCAGCCCAGTCTCTTACTGAAAGGGTAAAAGGGGCACTTTCTCCGAAAGTAAAGTGGCTGGTACAAGAAGCTGACCTCTCTCCTCCATCTGGTACCGAGTTTAAGAATGTGTTACGCTATACCTCCACTGCCCATATGCTTTCATAATGTGGTGCTTAATTAATTAATTAATCAATTGTTTGATGACTGGAATATAGACGGCTGAATATGCTAAAAATTACGCTACTTTTAAAATGCTGGTGTAGTAACCCAAGAACTAATAACATAACCTGGCACAGAGATCCATTTAAAATTATATAAACATTTATAAGACGATGATCCAAAAATGGGCCTCGACATGGGAAGTTTTAAGCAAATTCTCTGAGACTGCATAAAAACAATAAGGAATGATTAACATTAAATTAGCAGAAAAACCAGCCTAATCTGCCTCATCAGTTCAGTTGGTTCACTGGCAGGGAAATGTTAAGGCTACACATAATGTCTGCTCTTCTTACATAATTAAATTAACTTCCCAGTGACCACAACAAAATTTCATCCAACCTTAATTTCAGCCAGTTCATATATGCTGTACATTGAAAAGAAACAAGATAAACTGCACCTGTATCTTTAGTATATAACCCTCCACCACCAACACCACCACCACCACCACACATGCACACAGTCTCTCACAAACAAACAAATGTACATACAAAACGTGTACAAGGGGAAAATTACTATTTAACAAAATACACTGTCATGCACTGAAGGAGAAATTCTGAATTCCAGCCAAAAGAAATGGGCTTCTGTAATAATATTTCTTTACCTTCAGAATACAAAACTGATTAACCTGAAGTACGTGTGTACTTTCACTTCAAACTACATTCTAAGGTGAAAAAGCGTGATAGGAAAAGACATAACCAAACTTAAAACTTTAAAACAGGAAGATAGCTTTACAACACAGAAGTACAATATATACTCATATTTGTAGCAGAAAGCTAAGCTGTCAAATTAACAGGAATGTTTGAGGTCAACCTCCTGGCACCATGTCTGTCCTTGCAGCAACCTTGAAATTATTGCAATTATTTGTTGTTATTGTTGTTGTTACATATTCTCACTTCCACACTTATTTGGTGTGTATAAATAAACAAAATTCATCCACTGGACAAAAAAATACACAGAAGTACACACAGCTGCCATCTATTGATGACAAAAATAAACACTAACACACTCTTACAGGGAGCTTCAAAATGTACTATATATCGTAAACAGCAATTTGGGCACAGCAGTCAGCCATGTCTCACAGACGGTATTGATCAACAGTAAGTGAAAACATAGCAAATGTAATATGGTGCCAGTTTTCAATACTAGACTCATTGGACAATGCCATCATTGGCCTAACTCTGCCAGTTGTCAGAAATGTCATAATTAATATTTTTTAAACTTCATGTCAGCATGCCTTAAACAATGTGTCGACCAGTTGTGACTGAAACATTATGGCAAGTGATTAATCTTCATTCAGCATTGAGGAGTATGATTTTGGAGTTCTAGCAATCTCCTCAGTCACTTTTGGCACATAGAGCATGATGTTCAAAGAAGATGAGATCAACAAAATTACTCAATTGTAACAATCTGTCATTTCATGACATAGGAAATGTAACTGCTAGGTGATGGTCTACAATGTAATTTACATATCAAACATACAGCTGGACTGAACAATCAGCACATGATGCAGGGTCTGCCACTGAATGTGCCAACAAAAATGTCTAAGAACATTTAAGGTTCTCAGTTGCCACCAGCACTTGTAAAAAATATACAGAACTCTCAATTAGCAGAATAGGAATATAATTTCATGAAAGGGGCATGCTATTATGTATAATGTTAAGTTAAAGCAATACAATAAGTGACTTCACATGCTCATCTCATGATGACACAACTGTACTGACAGGAATAGTAATATAACTACACAAAGGGATACTATGGTATATGACTGAAATATATATAGTGATATGTTCTCCTTCAAATTCATTCTTTTCCCACTGTCTAATGCCTAGCAAGAAGGTGTTTAGGAAAAGTAGTATCATAACAGGAAGAAAGAAATCTTGGGCAGTGACTAAAATATTTGTCCAGTGACTACGTTTTCAAAGATTCCTTTAAAATCTGATGATATGTATTACATCATATGTTCGTGCGAAGAAGGTGTCATAAAAAATATCAAGATCTATACAAGTTACTGGAGAAATATATCAGGTATTCAGGCGTGCAAACCTTCTTTAATAAAAAACATGCACTTTAAATTCATGGGGGGGGGGGGGGGCGCGAAGGGGGAAAAAAAAAAAAAATTGGACAGAAAAAAAGAGAAAAAAAAAAAAAAAACAAAAAAAAAAAAAAAAAAACGAAAAAATAAAAACAAAAAAAAAACATAACAAAAAAAAAAAAAAAAAAAAAAAAAAAAAAAAGAAAA
>Ga0123352_10012295_pt1 | contig 13531 bp, 9 predicted proteins | sample TergutLab28metaG_FD_89700 | JGI IMG/M metagenome (GOLD analysis project Ga0123352, IMG submission 89700) | Labiotermes labralis P1 segment gut microbial communities from Petit-Saut dam, French Guiana - Lab288 P1 | ecosystem: Host-associated > Arthropoda: Insects > Digestive system > Gut ...
ATAAACCAAAGCAACAAATTTGCGGAATTTAACCATTGTATTTGGTAGTAACAATAATGCTACTTCTTAAGTTCAACACACTTTGTTTGCCTTAAGGGATTTGTTTTGCCGCAACATGAAGTAAGACATTTGTGTTTGTGTACAGGTTTGAAGTACATGTGTTAGTCTGCCACATACTACTCAAGAAACATTCTCCTACAAGGCAACAAATTAAATAAGCTTTACAATAATCCAGTTCTAATCCACAATAATTAGATCTCTGTACCTAAAAATATTGGTGCATCAAAATTTTCTGTCTGTTACATTGATCATATGTATGTGCACCTAACATAATCTCAAACTTAAAATGGTGTAAATTGCCTATGCATTGCAATGTATGATCCAGACAGATAATGTATATATTTCTTATTACTTCTTATACTAATGTTCATATATCATAATCCAAATTCATGAAACAGAGAAATGCAAAAATACTACTTTAACTCAGAACTGAGTAGATGGCTATCTCTATGAAGTGAAAGACATTTCTTTAAGAAAAGGGACTTGTAAGAAGTTTCTGACAACAGAATGCAAATATATCTCCATGAACTGAAGGATAATAGCTGCAGGCCAAAAAAACAGGGTTTAGCTTTTCTTAAAGGAAATCTACAAAACAGTAAAACTCGTTTGGAACATCATTGAAGGGACCGAATAAATTTTGTTGTTATAAACAAGTGTTGCTATAAGCGAGGTGTATGGTATAGTGAAAGAAAAATATTTCAAGACAAAATACAGGCCTGCAGGCATATTACTTAATGTTAATGTTATGATCTATTTCAAATTTAAATTACAACTAAAATGTAGAAATAATAAAAATGACTTCTCTATAATTGTAAAGTTTCATACAGGTTTACGCTAAAAAAAGATATTAATTTAAAACTGAAATTTAGGAAGAACAAAAGTTATGATAAGAAGAGTACCATTCACTGGTACAATGTCATTTCTCTCTTGCAGTCAAAATCGCTTTATTCTTGAACTGTTCTGTTCAAACCCACTAATAACTTAGGTTAGGTTTTCCCAAACCATTTGGATTGCACAATATACAAGACCAAATTCTTGACACACATCAGCTTTTTCTTTTCTATTTTCTATTTGTCTTATCACTTTAACTTTTCCTTTGATACTCAAAACCTCCCTTTTATTCGTGACTACAGCCGTGTTATCACTACTAGTATCCTGTTAACTGTAACAGTAGAAAAGTGGAGAACATCTATATGCACAAATTACTGTCGAGTTACTATTATCATTTTCCAGGCCTGGAAAGGCTGTATGATGGATTAATGAAATGCATATGTATGTATATATGTATGTATGTACATAGGCAGTTACCTGAAAGTGTAGAGAACGAGTAGATGGTAGAATTATCAAAATGGTCTATACTTCTTGGAAAATTGTACTGAAACTGATGACTGGCATTGTCGTTATATCCAAGGCAGATGCTCTTATGTATGCTGTACTAAGCAAGGCAGAAAAACATGTGCCTTATGTGGAATTATTTGGTACCACAGAATGTGTAATGTTATAGTCAAGGAGCCACACAAACTGTGGTCGTTTTAATCAAGATCAACTCTACATAGTATACAAGTGTACTATAACAGCAAACATTTTTATTTTTTGATAAAATAAGCTCTTAAAATTTGGGATTGTTGAAGAAATTATGGCTCTGTGACGTAGGTGAGATTGGATTATAAGATTTAATTTATTTAACCCACAGGAAACAAACTATTATCCATACAACACACATGATGTAAATCATCTCATTTGTTCTGTACCAAAACTGAATTGAGAAGCATAATTCAAAAGAAAATTTTCATTGCAAAAGGAACTGATTGGAGCCTTGGTCATAAAACATGTCAGATATATTATTGCAGAGATTTAAAACAATGTAGATGTGACACATGAATGGATTCTGTGAAGAATCCCAGTGAATATTTTTATACGGGAATAAACATAGCCTGTAGATAAAACTAATTGGCCAAGAAAAGTTATTAGTTTCCAGTTTATTAAATATACAGCCTATTAATAATACTGATTACACCTACTCTCAGAATGCACTGAATGTAACTTAAGATTGGTGGGTGGTGCTAAGTCATAATAAACATAAATTCTGCAACACTGTCCTTAGTGAACAGGAATATGGTATCTTAATAAATAGTAATTTATGTTAGTCACATTTTTTCACATAAATTGTTACACCACTTTTACAGATGTATTTAAATAAGAACCACTTCATGTTCATTTTTATTGAAATGCAAAATATGTTTGTAAAATGTTCTGTCACTACATGTATCAGTGGTGTTCAGTACATAGTCATAATTATGTTATGCCTATGGAAAACCTGTGTTATAGTCATATTTTCTTCTTATGTTAAATTTTATGAAACTGGAGAAACAAGGATGTGGGGACTTTCAACATACTATGATTGATGACACTAGGCTTCATTGCTGACACTAGGCTATTAAAAGATCAGACAATTCGGAATAAAGATTTTTTCACTCATACATTTCCCTCCCCAGAAGAACTGCACAAGTAAACTGCAGAACAGAGAGCAAATCTTCATGTTTAGTATTTACAAAATTGAAAATCCCTGATAGGAATTCTTCTAAATGTACAGACACTCTCCACTTAGAAAACCTTTAACAAATGAGTGAAAACTATTATCTAACCAGGAATTTGATTTACAGATAGCATATTGCATATTACTTCTCCAGAACTGCTTAGGTTCCTATGTAAAAGCCGTCATTTGTAAATAGATATAATTGCATAAAACATTGTCTTATACCACACACAGGACATATTTCTGAAAAAAATTACCAACTGTTCACGTATATTAAGTTTCCTTTTCTAGTGTTCCAGAAAGATTTTCCCCAAAATATAACATTCTGAAGACAGACAGGTACAAATAATGATACTTAGTTTCTTCTTCTTAGTCAAAAGACTAACATATTCCAAAGTATACACCATGTCTGCGGTGCCTTTTGCATCAAAGCAGCATCTACTTTATTTCCAGACTATTAGGTTATCTCCATCTATCTCTCAAGTTAAAGGTTTAAGTTTTTTGAAATGTTGCACTATTTTGACTGCTAAAGATGACATGGCATAACATTGCAGAAGACTTGAATCTCCAAGAACACCATTGTTTAACCCTCAGTTTTCGCATACCACACTAGTTATTGCTGAAGGTCTACAAAAGTGTTAAAAATGAGAATGGAGCACCATCAAAAAGAATGGATGTTATTTGATTGTCATCAAGGTGTGGATTACCTAGAGTCTTGTAAGATGTGCAGTTGTAATCTTTGTCTTTTTGTTGTTGTACACCACTGTTTGAATAGCAGTCAGTGCAGTGACTATGCTCAGGACTGGAAGAAAGAATGCACTCTGTACAAACTGGTCTAGATCCCATTCAGACACCTTTCCACTGTGTAGTAAGAGTCTCTTTCTTTAGATGCAAAGCAGCCAGCCCATGAAACTAAGCACTGAGCTCATGCTAGTGCCAAGGTTAAGAATGTGTGGAACTATGCTTCCACCTTCTCATATTTTTTTTAAACACAAGTACAAATTTAACTTAATATTTACATCCAAGAAGGGCTGTCATATATGTGTGTGTGGTTCACCAAATAGTGGTTAGTATCCACATTCATTTGACCAGTTACATGGAAGATAGCTATCTTGATGAAAGGTTATTACTGAAGCATTATTGCTGCTTCATGTAGACATGGGATAATTTGTATTATAATATTGCTATCTGAAAATTGAAGGGAACATCAGTAGTTTTGTTGACCAGGAAATGTTTTAAGCAGCACCAAATAAATTACTATGGATTTTGGTCCATTGTACTAGGAAGTAAACTGACTTCAAACTGCACATGAAGTATTTCCTTTAACCTCACTGTCAGCAGAATGTACATTTTTTGGGTGTTTCAGTCAGCCCTTGATGACATTTTAGAACTTCTTCAATTATACTGTCAACATTATTTCTTGGGTATAAAGTTGCTGAATTAACGTAACATGTACAGTCATTAATTTAACTGCCAGCTACTCTTTACCGCTTCCTGTCAACTTACTGATTATAGCAACATATCCAACTCAGCTGACTGCCCACACACATTCAAAAGTAAGAGTAGAACATGACAAACAGTAGCTGTCAAAGTAAATAAAAGAATATTGTAGAATAAAATACATACACTTGATCTCTCTCTCCAAACACACACACACACACACATGTAATGAGTTAGGCAGTGCTCATAAGCTGTTCTGGAATGGTGATGATATTTATACTTAACTATGCGCTGTAACTCTTTCTATGCTAGGTATGAGATATCTCACTTAGCAGAAATGACTGGCCTGATTGAATTAATTTTATTTTTAAGAAGATATCTGAAATAAATATTGCCTGCCATATCTCAGTGCTTGAAACTAGCTGTTTGTTGCCTCACCATTGATTAGTGTACCAGTGTAAATGCATAATTAATACAGAATTTGGATATATGGTCATTGTGGAAGAGTGACTACACTGTGAATTTTGAGTTTCTCATATGTATATTTCGTGCATATTACAGATTACTTTGTGAACAGCATTCAAATCTGTTGGAATAATCATTTCTGTTATAATTATAAGAAAAACTCCAATTATGTGGGTCACATTAAATTACCCTGGTAGGTATACTGTTTATTCTTATTCTCCACGATTGCCAGTGGTATTTTTAGAGTGAATGCCACTGATATGTGTCATTTGAAAGTTTTGGTGTGAAAGCATTGCAAGTCACATTTTGTTAAAGATTTTCTGTGCTAAGGTGCAAATGATTGTAAAACAGCAGAATGTGTAATCAGTCTGACAAAATGGGAAAGGGCAGATATGTTACAATTAATATTTTTTCCCCCTCCATAATGATCTTGACACTCTGTGAATGAAGCACTGTTGTGACTTGTAATGATCATGTGTTTCAGCTGTTTTAATTCCTGTGTTACAATAAAGTGTATATTGTATGTTTCTCAAATGACTATACTTAATGGGCACATCACATTTATGCTAAATGACATCTCTCAGAAGTATCTTGTATAGCATGATGTTCAACAATTTGAAATGGGGTAGATGAAATAAAGGTCTAGGGGATGTAACAAGCAGATCATATTCATGCTCAAGAATGTTCCAGCACTGAGTTACCATGATGGGTGCTAATTTGACTGAACCCCACCATCAATATTTAGATGTTGTCTTGGGAGTTCAATTGAGGTTATGTAACAATATTGTATTTTGCATCATTGTTCCAGTGTTAATTTGTCCATTCATAACTTTTGTGATGAATTTGCATGCAACATCTTGTATACATGTATGTACTGGATGAAGAATGTTGTTACCATATTTTATGTATTCATCAATTGTGATAATAGTATAATGAGCATTGCCAAATGAAAGATGCCATTGCTTGGTGTTTGGTAGTCCAGTGCCTTCAAGGTGATATTCTGCAAGATTCATTTCCCTAGTCAGGTTTTCTTACAGCAAATACTTGCAAAAATATAGCAGAATTAATGGAGGCTTATTTGTCAGTAAAGTGACTAGGCTACAGTCTGGATGACTATGGAATCATGGTTTGATTCCTATCAGGTGCAGGAGTATATTTCTCTTCTCCAAAGCATTCACACCAGCTGTGGGGCCCCCAGGGTACCAGGGTTTTTTTCCCCTAAGGAGGAGAAGGGCAAAGTAGCAGGGCACGACGTTGACCACTGATCACCTCTGTGGCCAAAGTTAAGAATGTGTGGAACTATACCTCCAGTCCCTACATGCCTTCACGGCATGCAAAAGGACAACTTTGCTTGTTGGAAGCTTATTGCTGCTTGTCCTGTGGTGTCCTTATCACAAATAGCAGCCAACTTCTAGATTACTGTTAATACATGTAGACCCAGGTTCATGAGGCCTGTACTATCTTTGTAGTCTGGTCTTTTTCACGAAATACAAAGAAAACAGGGTCAATTTATAATATTATGATTCCAGGCTGTGGAATCTGGTTACAGAAGCATTCGAATGTACCAGTGTGTTAAGTTCCAGTTAGTCAGATATTGTGACATATATGTAAGATGCTTTACTATTCACAGTGTTTTCTACATTAAACAAGTAAGGAAATGAAGACCCAAGTCAACAGGTAAATAGTTACTAAAGTTTCAGAGTATCATAGTACCTTCATCTTAAGGATCAACTAATCCAAGCCTAGTTGAGCCTTCATGAACTTTTTAATCTTGACAATGAACGTACTTCAAGACTTCTCAAACGGTTTGACCCTTAAGATGAAGGCACCAAGATTTCTTGAACTGTCTGACCCTGCAGATGAAGGTGCTGTAGCAGTCCAAGACTTCTTGAACTGGTTGACTCTGAAGATGAAGGCACTACAACAGTCCGACACTTCTTGCACTGTTCGACTCTGAAGATGAAGGCACTATAGCAGTCCAAGACTTCTTGAACTGGTTGACTCTGAAAATGAAGGCACTATAAGAGTCTGACAGTTCTTGCACTGTTCAACTCTGAAGAAGAAGGCATTACAGCAATCCAGGAGTTTGACAACATTCCACAAGACTTGAATCTTCAGCAACACTGCTGTGAGAACCTCAAATATTTGGTTTGGAAACGTACACAAAAGATAACAAGTCTGGTGATTTCACTCTGTTATTACCTCAGTATGCCCAATCTGTGAATGCTGTGTCTCAAATAACATAAAAGCAGATGGAGTCTATAGTACTAAAAAATGGATAGCTATAAAATATGTTTTATTTTCTCCATAGGTTGTTTTCAAATAATTTTTGTTCCAGTAAATATTTAGCATACTATGTGTGAGGTACTTGTACTGCCACTGCTGTCAACACAACCATTACTACTGTAACATTACATGCTTGTAGTTAGAAGAACACATTTCTGTCCTCACAAATAGTCACTTCTTAAATCTTGACATAGTTCTCTTGGACAAATTCTGGACTGCCAAACTGCAACAAGTTCAACTAATATTAATACATGGTGAGGTACTGCATTATTTTGAAATGAATTTACATAAACATTTTTTAAATAATAATCCCCAAGGCACTAATGATTTAGTTTTAGCTCACAGACAACTTTCATGTAAATCACATAAATGTTTAGTGTTAATAGTCATTTTATGTCATTTAAATCAACTGATAAGGACCACAGTCCAATGGCAAAATTTATTATTGTTTATATCATAATACACATGTACTTGTAAATGCTGTGAATAACTGCAGTGTTGACATTCATATGAGTTTCTTGTATGTCAAATCCTTATATGCCTGGAGGAAACCCATATATCAGATGTAATAAAGTTTTAAAGAAGCAAACATGATTTAGCATTCTAGAAGCATAAAATTAAATGTTTCATGTTTGATCATCAAAAGACTTTGTTGATGAGCATGGATTATTCATACAGTTTTGCATTCAAGAAATTTTGTATGTGTTTTCATACTAAAAAATTGTTATTTTATGCTTAATTTGTGGCAGCCCCACTGTAATGCAAAGCATGGGTTCATTGCAGTGGACTGTGAAGGTTTAAGGTACAGAGTAACTTGCCCGGTCTAGTCCTATCTGTCCATGAAGCCAGTGTTCAGTGTGGACACACTGCAATGGAGACAAATTTGTATGCAATGTCATGTCCTCTTGAGAAAATATCACAAATCCACATTAGCACATGATTCACCACATGTTGGCAGTCAACTGTTAACTCCTCCATATTTGGAAACACTGTACCTGCTTTATATCTGAGCCAGGTTATTTACTATCTTGACCGAGATATTTCATGCCGTCCCTCATTTTCTCATGGTCAGTGCTGGAGTATGTTTCAGATGCACTACTACTGCTTCCTTTCAGCCTTTCACACATGTCTCCTCATGGCAAGGACATCCCAGGTTCTTTTCAGTAGTTGGTTACATGCTCAGAAATCCATGTGTATGCAGACCAAATGAATTTGGTATTGGTAATAGTGGTAAAGCATAGCCTGTCAGACATTAAAAATATGGATTTCTCTTGCAGTAATATAAAATTTGTTTTTTAGCCAAATATTCACCTTCAAAGCTGGCCTACATACAAAGCACTCCAAATAAGTGAGAGATTTAATTTTAACTCAATGACACCAGGTAACAGTCAGTCACAAAATTATATGGCTGACAGGGTCATTGGCCACAGGTCTAACTAATAATTCAGGTGTGCTAGCTAATGTAAAAAAATTTTTTACCTAAAATGCTCAGGTGAATGTGTTGAATACTCTGACCTTAAGAGCTGGTATATAATTGGTCCCTCATTTTACAACTCTTTGTAAAGCATGCACATAATTGTTGCCGCATAAAAATACATAGCAACTTTCCTGTCTATAAATTCCATCAGTTCATTAACAATTATGATGAAGTCAGAAATAAGCAAAGACTAAGAAAGTTGTGTAAAGAAACGCCAACTTGATGCACAACTTACTCCTAGTATATTTTGTCAACCTGTACATGTTTCAGGCCTATCTAGGCTCATCATCAGGAGGTAAATCATATGTATACAACAGCTGGTACTTATTCTTTTTAGATGAATGTCTGTTGTCCTGGTAATCATCTAAAAAGAATAATTAGTATACATATGGTTGTATCTCCTGATGACGGGCCTAGATACACCCGAAACATGTAGAAGTTGACGAAATATTCTAGGAATAAGTTGTGCAGCAAGTTGGTTTTTCTTTACATGATTGTATCGAGATGCACGGTCAACAAAACATTAAAAAAACTAAGAGTGTTGTTAAATGAAGGCCAATCAGTTTGTTCAGGAAGTCATGCAAGACAATGTAGTGTCACCTAATATGCATTCTAGCTATAGAATCAACATGCTTCTATAATTTCCTGTATTTACCAGTTGATAAGTACTGTCAGAACAAGTGACAAGCAGTTTGACCTCATATGTGAGGAACTGTATTTGAATTTCCCCATTTTGGAAAAATTTACTGGCTTCCAGTCATGTTCATTTTCTCCATCAAAACTTCCAATTTCCTGAACCTTTTCTTTTCACTCACATAGGTCTAGTAAAGGTAAAGGTAAAGGTAAAGGTGAAGGTAGTCTTTACATGAAGCATCCCCTTTGGTGTAAAACACAAATGTACAAATAAGTTTTCAGTTACACACAACTCACTCTTTTTCGAATGTTTATTGCCTGGCAACTAGTTTCAACCTTGTGATTGATCTATATTCAAGGTCAAAACTCTTCGCCAGATAATAAACATTTGCAAAACAGTGAGTTATGTATGACTGAAAACTTCGTTATACACAGTAAGGGTAGAGGTAAAGTTCACCCTAGAGCAGGCCATGAAGGCCCAGTGGGGGAGTGTGTGTATTGTTCTAGTCTTTCTTTAACCTCGGTGCTAGATTGGGATCCCCAGTCTTTGAATCTGGTGTCTCCGCAACACTATGTTGATGTGAATTATATTACTGTTATCACAGATAATTTTGAGAATAAGCAACTTTTAATCCTTTTTATAAACACAGATTTAATATATGGGCAGGAAACAGTCGCTGATATTGAAGGCAGGATAGTTTCACGATTTGACTGTCTTTCCTACTTTGTCTCTTGTTTGTATAAAGAATTTGCTCTGCATAGGTTTTCATTACTGTCTCAGCAGTTTAATTTCCATAATTTTGCCTCACACAATTATTGTGTTCTGATACAGAACCATCAAATTCGTTAGTAAATAAATATCTTCCCTAAGCTTACCATTACTTGGTCAGACCATGTGACATCTACATATGATGAAGCTCTGCCCTTATTTTGTAGAAGTTTGTATTGATTATTACTTTCCATTAACATTTGATAACAATAATTACCAGTAGCATTGATTATTTTCATGAGTTGCTTCTGAACACTTTTTGGCTGTCTTAAATATGTAACATATACTGAATTATCATACAGTTTTTGAAGTAAAATTGGAGGCAATCCATTAAGGATTGACTGAGTCATGTGACTATAATACTTGTTCTAAGATTAAATAAATTCCTGAAGAATAAAAAACCAACTAGATGCCACTTATTATTTTATTGTACTTCTTATATGCTCAACATGTTTTGGGCTAATGCCCGAAACATGTTGAGCATATAAGAAGTACAATAAACATGTTTTGGGCTATGCCACTTATTATTTTATTGTACTTCTTATATGCTCAACATGTTTTGGGCTAATGCCCGAAACATGTTGAGCATATATGAAGTACAATAAAATAATAAGTGGCATCTAGTTGGTTTTTTATTCTTCAGGAATTTATTTAATCTTAGAACAAGTATTATAGTCACATGACTCAGTCAATCCTTAATGGATTGCCTCCAGTTTTACTTCAAAAACTGCATGATAATGCAGTATATGTTACATATTTAAGACAGCCAAAAAGTGTTCAGAAGCAACTCATGAAAATAATAAGTGGCATCTAGTTGGTTTTTTATTCTTCTCTTATTACAATGATGTACGGTCCAATAAACATCATAAATAAATTCCATTCACACAAAATGCTTTAAAGGAGCTGGAACAGTGTAGTTGGTGTGGTGCTTAGTCTATTGGCTGGAGGGTCACCGGTTCAAAACCCAGTAGCTGCAAGAGATTTTTTCTCCAAAATGTCCATACTGGCTGTGGGATCCATCCAGCCTCATATTCAATGAGTATTGGTGTTCTTTCCTGGGGTAAAGTGTTCAGGCCATGAAGTTAACCACTCATCTCCACCCCTTGCTGACGTTAAGAATAAGTGCACTATACCTCTACTCCGTATATGTATTCATGGCATGGACAGGGAAAACTTTATCTTTTTACAAAATGCTTTGATTCCTGCTGTTAAAGATTAATTGCCAAAACTGTGGAGCCCCAACAGAGAACATTGTTTATAATATTATTTAATAATGGTGCACCACCTTCAACACAGAACCAGAAATTTGACCTGCCTACTAAATATTAAAAAGAAGCAAACGATTTTCACAAATAAGAATTTTTTTTTTATTATGTAAAAATATGTAAGAACTCTACATTGATGCTAGTTTTGTTTACAAGCAAAATGTTCCTTCACACTAAAATACACATCAACTAGCACATGATCTAAATTACCACATGTAGCATTCATTAATATATCCAGTACACAAATCAGTTTCACTGTGTTTATTTAAAGCTTGAAGTGAAAGAAATGAAATGTTAAAAAAACGTAAAAACACTAAACTGAATCCTCAGTTCTTTGAACATGCAGGTCAAATGTAACAGATGACTTTACCACTTCACATTATGCAAACTGCCTTCACAAAAATTCGAGAAACTCTCTGTAAACACCACTGAATTTTATCTCTAACCTGTAACACTTGGGTGTAAGCAAAGTGAAAAGAAACATAAATAACTGAATAACAGCTCAATTTATAATGCAGCTGGTTCCAGAAAGAATAGCAAGGATTTTATTCATGATATGAGCCTTGAAATTTTTCACTACCATATTACATTCATACTTTCTGTACCATGGGTACTTGCATAGCTTTCTTAGCATGTAAATAAAGGTATAACTGAAGTATTAACTTCAAGTCACCAAAATACAAATAGTATGCAATTACATTTGTCTTTCAAAGGAATGAAGAACATTTTGACATTCATTACAGAAAATACAGCCATTATTTAAAGTGGAATCCTTGACATACAGTTGTATTCTTGAAATGAACTGAACTTTCCTCATCTCTGTTACAATTACACTAACTTGTTGGCTCTTGTTTTCACTGTATACACACACATAAATCAGACTATCTCATTTAAGGTTCTTAAGCATGAAACTGGAAACCTAAAGATCATAATATGTTACTGGCGAGCAAATATTTATGACTTTGATATAAAATGTAAAATGTACTTGGCAAACATATGGCAGGAAGTCAGTTAATGTTACTTTCATCTTATTCCCAAACATGACCTGCATGTGATTACTGTACTGTCATTCTTACTATCAGTTTACATAGAATTATAATCCTAGTACATAATTATTTCTGTGATAAAGAGAAAGTGTCCATTATTACACAGAAAAACTGGACTGGCAGACCAAAAAGTGGTGCATGTTTTGAGATATACCATATCACTCAATAGCAGGTTAGGACATGCTGCTTAAAGAAAACCCTTTGTGATAAGAAATAATGTCTAACATTGGGATGTAACCTTGTATCAAATTCTACACAATTTGACATAGAAATTAAACTACGGCCCTATAAGGGAATTTCTCTGAAACATGAACATGATTGTCATAGGTTTTATTTCATAACATGAATTTTCAAACACTTAGAAAAAATTTAAAGCCATCCTGTTCAAAAACACTGCAGGAGATTTTGCAGGTAAATTAATCTTCTTGACTACTGTTGTTGCACATTTCCAATAATTAAATTTAATAGTTTCCTGTATATTTCTCCTTCCTTACATATACTTAATAATAAATGGCCTAAAAGGGTTAGGTTATGACGCCTAGAATAGGGTTACTATTAATGAAGCTCCATCAAATACATCTGACAGTATTATGATTTACTGAGTAACACACTTTGTTTAGGCAATTAAACTCAAGCACACTGAACACCTTGTAGTTTATGAAAATAATTTGTAAATAGTGAATTCGGTTTCAGTCAAATATCAAACATTTCAAGTCTTCTAAAGAATCTGCAGATCATGATGGAATTCAGCATACAAATCATGTCACTGTGCCCCCCTAAACTTCAATATTTCTTCATGCTCTTACATCAGCAAACCATGTCAGCAACCACTTAGACACTTGAAGTGGTGCATGCATGTGCAGTAAGTCTGTGACTTACACACTTTCAAAACTACATGGGTCCATAGATACACAGATTCATTCATACTTCTTTTTTATTTAAACATTCTAGGCACTTTAATTTCTAGAGTCAATAGCACTCATCCAGACCAACCCTGAGACCCACCTAGCCTCCTGCAGGACAGATAGGAGTTCTTTCCCATGGGTAAAGCTGGCGGGGCATATTGCTGACTAGCCACCCCCGTCTAGTGACAAGCTTGCAAGTGGGTTATAGCTATACTTCCACATCCTCTCTAAGCCTACATAAGCTTGTCATGGTGTGACATACACATAAATGTGTGTTATTTTTGTGTCATTGAAACTGTTTTCTATTCAATTTTTATGACTTTAGGCTATTTATTTTAGCTTCATTGTATCATGTTTTTCAACTTACATAGAAATCTGTGGAACAAATTAACATGCTAGTCACAGTCTCACTGTACAGTGGTTTTAAATTCCTATAGTTGCAGCATCATAAAATTTGCAAATGCCCTGAAACTTTTAGTATGTGAGGCTCACAGCATAAATAATGAATACAAAAGCTGGAAATTACTATTTGAATAAAGGTTGACCAACTAGATGACACTTGCTTTATTATATATTGCTCAACATGTTTCAGACATTAATACGTCCATCTTCAGGAGCTAGCGAGTACTTGTTGTGTTGTGTAGGCTGA
>Ga0123352_10012296_pt1 | contig 13530 bp, 4 predicted proteins | sample TergutLab28metaG_FD_89700 | JGI IMG/M metagenome (GOLD analysis project Ga0123352, IMG submission 89700) | Labiotermes labralis P1 segment gut microbial communities from Petit-Saut dam, French Guiana - Lab288 P1 | ecosystem: Host-associated > Arthropoda: Insects > Digestive system > Gut ...
AGAAGAAATAAAAAACAAAAGGGGGAATTATAGTAATTTTTTGTGTTCTGGTCTCGCCCCTTTGCCCCCCCTGTGGTTGGTTTTTTTTTTTTTTTTTTTTAGTTTTCTTCACTTTTTTTGTTTGTTTGCGTTCGCGCAAGTCCTGCAAAATGAACTTACACCGTTTAAACATTAATGTTGATATAAAATATGATCGTTCTGTTGGAAGCTTCTATAATTTATTTCATATGAATTTTAACACTTCCAAGCGTACGAACTGGCGAATAATACGTCATCGTACGCCAGAAACTATTCCACATTCCCAAGACACACTTTTCTACACGTCATGGCATGCAGTGTGAATTGTAATGAATTTAACCCCGTTTACTTTCGTCTGTATTACTTCTGGTCATGTCACATTGCAAGGTTATTTTCCACTTACCTGACGAAACAGAACGAATCATTGTAACCTCCTGTTTTGTTCGCGTGGTTGCGGTCTGCCTGTACCTTCTGTCCGCAAGTCTGTCTTGGATCCCTTGAGAGAAAATTGATGATGTAATTCGTAAGTTTCGGAACCCTATTCGTGTATTTCAGATTTCTTTGGTTACTGGGGCTTCAATGAAAGCAATACCGAATTTACAAGAAAGTGTGTTATCATATTGCAATGTGAGTCATGACTGCGCCTGTACAGGTAGGTATTTGCCATATGCTACCTGCCCTGAAAATGGAGACAATGTATTAATTACCCCGAGAAGTTCTTAATCACGTACCATTAAACATGGCATTATGAACCAGAAGTCCACCAAATCAATCTCCACCGCCTTAAAAAATTCAGATGTTGCATACTTAGTTGACTAGTTTGTTACCCAGCATTTTGACGGGGAAGTCGTGAGGAAGACATCTACTTTGCAGACCGCGATTGAGATGACAGTAGCATTGATATGGACTTTAGAAATACTTGTTCTGAGGATAGGCATAATCTTCGATGGTGCGTTTGTTATCGTACTGTCACGTGGTTGTTTCAGTGTTTACATTCGCCCTGTTTTTCAAATCATGCCCTGTAAAATAATGTAATGTTATGAACAGTATATTTTCGTATTATATTCACGTAAAATTTTAAGTTATAACTATTCAACTGAAAGACGCCATCAAAGAAAAGCGACACATTCGGTAGAACACTACGAGAAAAAGTATTTGGTTACAATTAAATTTCGTAGCTTGTCCACAAGATGTGAGATTACGTCACACTGCACCATAGGCCCAATCGTGACGGTAATTTCACGTATGTTTCATTTATTAGGCGCGTTCGCACAATTGCGAAAAGCGAATATTAGCTTCGTCATTTCTGTCCGTTCGTCCGTCCCCATAAAACAGCTCGGCTTCCATTGGACGGATTTTCATTAAATTTAATATTTGAGGATTTTTCGAAAATCTGCTGAGAAAATCCAAGTTTCATTAAAATCGGACAAGAATAAAAGGTACTTTAAATGAAGCCTAATGTACATTTTTGATCATATCTCGCTCATTTCTTTGTAGGTTGGTATGCTTCAGACAAAAGTTATAGAGAAAGTCAAAACACACCTTTTGTATTCAGCAACATTCTCTCCCCCCCCCTAAAATCGTACCGTTTATGAGATAATGTGGAAAAGTATTGCAGGGCGCGGTAGGCCATAGATGACAATATGGCGCATGCGCATTGCAAGATGGATACCTTAAAGCTACAAATACACACTAAGGATGTGTAGTACTCTTGCTCTTCCGCGGCAGCAGTGGCTGCACAAACGCGCCTCAATGTTACGTGCACTGCCTGTCTTCTTCTTTTTATATTCGGCCGGAGACAGCTGTTCTTCGCGCCGCATACGTTGAAAATCACTCTGCTTGTATTTTTGTATCAATTTGCCATCTTAGTTACAGTTTCGTATGACTCGGAACGACTGTAATTTCCGTTTCTGTATCTTCGCTACATATCGCCCGTGTCTACCGTCTGTTTCTAGAGAAACATTACGGCGCAATGCATTTATTTAAGAACGGCGGCAATATTTTAAAAGCCTTTGTATTTACGCGTATAACCGAGAAGACAATCTTAGTTGAAAATTTAGTTAGAGGGGACGAAAATTATCCATTAGTTCTGTTATGTTCTGAAATGTGTGAAACTTTTCTAAGATAATGTTGGACATGTTTTTCGTCTTGTATATAAGACGGCCAGAATGTATTGACATTTGTCTAGTCCCGCATTGGCAGCAGTTTTGTTTCTAGTCATCCGCAGGACATCAGTCATTTGTGAACAGAGGCATATGAACTCCCGACAAGCCTGTAAATTTACTGAACGTCGCTTTAGAACGTTAAGTGTAATTTTTCTGTACAAAGGAGATCGCTTTTATGTGCTGTATCTATGAATGGCATGATCCACTGCTGTTGATTATTAAAAACTATTTTCATTTTCGATTATCTAATTAATTACAGGGTTAAACATTAAGTGGAATTGAACCTTTTTGTGGAAGGACCCTGACGAGATGACACAACCTTATTATTTACTACGGGCCTACAACGAATTTATGTGTACGATTACAAAACAAACCCCCCCTTCCCACCAAAACAAACATTTCTCCTTTACGAAATACATTCTCAGTTATTTATCCATTATTTAAAATTCACTCCGCCACTGGCCTTGACATTTTAATGTCACCAGGAAATCAAGTCATCGAGCCAGTGCTCAAACAGGGTGCCTTTATGTTTGAGACATGTCATTCTGTTGCTAATCTCCTGGATACCAGACAGACGGGGAGGGACTTCACTCGATTTCTTGTGCCTCTCTTCTTTTATTATTTGACAATGTCCTTTTGCTCTTTCTTTTGTTTTGTAAGGTCATTGTTTTTGTGTTTTCTTTTCTTTCCTAATGTCATGTCTGGATAACTACCGACTGATATAAGTGGGCGCTGTATTTTTGCACAACTTAGAATTACTTGCACCTTTTGGAAAGTGGGTTTCATGTACTGATCAACCAATGCCCAAAAAAATACCATAACGTACCTAACCCTTTTGTCATTTGCTTGATGTTAGAAGGTATGGATTTTACGTAAATATAGCGTGCAGATGATTATTTGCGTATACATATTTCTGTTTCTAGAAGACCTCAAGCTATACACATCCATTTTCAACAGTAAATACACAGAAATATTCGTACACGAAACTTACATACCCGCATTGAACCCATCCGCTTCCAAATCGCCAACAATAAAGCTAGGTAGCTTTTGAGTCTCATTAAATAGGTTCTTATCATTTCGCTATATATGATGCCTGTAACAGCCTTGTTCGACGGTGCACTTACAATGAAATACTGATCAGTGAACTTTTTTTTTCAAGTATTGTACAGGATGTGAAATAGCTGCACGAAGCACATTCTGCCCGGAGAATCCAACAGTCTCTCAGATATTTAAGAAATTCCGCTGTAATGTTGCGTTGTGTGTCGGTCAGTTCAATGTAATTTTCACCCTATAATAAACATGAAGGCCGAGAGGGGGAATATAGGTATAGCTCTACTCTTTCTCAACCTCGGAACTAGATGGGGGTGGGTGGTCAACTCCACGCCCCGCCCGCTTTACCCTCTGGAAAGAGACCCAATACCCATTGTACAGGAGATTGAGTGGGCCCCAGGCCGGTCTTTTCGGTCAAACAAATATTTTATAAATTCTAGCCCTAATGAGTCTAGTGAACGCCAGCTCATCTCCAGAACAGTAATAGCTAGACTGTATAGAGGCTTACTTGAATACCTGATATGCCTTTGGCGTATCAAACGATACATGTTGTGAAGCCCGACGTCCTGTAACTACAATCACAGAAGCTCGCCTTTTCCTGTGACTCGTTAATCCAGCTCCCAACGTAATATATTTTTTTTTTATAAAATTCTTTTTTGTATTACACTTTATCTTCTCCCAGAACTCTATGAACATTTTCATTGGACATCTGTGCATTTACAAGCTCAACAAGATTCCAAAATTTTCCAAAATTATAGTTTCGGATTTTCAAACTTATTGTCTGTACTTTTGTTGCCTTTGTGTAGAACAAACAAGTTTTTAGAACAACTGACAGTCTTGTGGCGGAATATACTTACTAAGCTGCTAACAGGCTTGTAGATGTCCTGGTGGCAGATTCGATGTCCTATCAACTTTATCTTGCGACAGCACAATAACGCATTGAGTATGCAGGCGTCGTTTCCAATCTGCAGTTACGCACACAATTTGCGGACAGATCTCTGAGAGAAGCATGGTTAGTTTGACTCTTCCTACAGCCGCAGGTTAAGAAATGATACAAACCCCATCTCTTTCTGACCACATGATGGGATGAAGACTGGAGGCAATCTCAGTAAATAAACACTCGCCGTAAGAAATAAAGCAAAGCAACTGATCGTTCTGTATACTCACTGTTTGAACTTGTGAGTTTGATGGTTGCTGGTGCGTCTTGTCCTATCGTTTGTAGCTAGCTACTTGGCGTCATACGGACATGTAATGTGGCCAGTATCAGTAACAGTGATGTAACGCAGCAGTAGCTACCCTATGTGTTTCAAATGTGTCACTGCTTAAACTTCAGGAATAAAAGACAGAAAATGTAATTGCACTGTAATTCTGAGTTTGGCAGCGCTGAACTATTGACACGTTACTCGTAATCACTCTTCATTTCACAAAATATGTGGTGTCTGTCTGTCTGACAGATCTTTAGTGTACAGTTCGCTATTCCGGGTTAGAATTTTTGTCCCCATTACAAAAGTATCTGAAAGTCCAGGGACAGAGATTGTGTATTTATAACGCGCCCACTGCAGAGGGGTTTTCCGTTTTCCTGTTCTTCTGAAGAAGGAGGGAAATCCAGTGTCCGAGACGTGCGTTTGTTGAGCCTTAGACAGTGGACAGTAAACAATTTAGTTACGACGATGATTCAGCTTGTTTATGTTATGGAATGTAACACATATAATATGATAGACGTGTGCTAACGTTTATGTTATGGAATGTAACACATATAATATGATAGACGTGTGCTAACGTTTATGTTATGGAATGTAACACATAAAATATGATAGACGTGTGCTAATGTTCATGTTATGGAATGTAACACATATAATATGATAGACTGTGCGAACGTTTTAGAGGAGTCTGCAGTCTCCACCACCAATGTGGATTAATTTCATCTTCAGACCACATGGCTTCATACCCCAGAAGACAGCGATCTTCAGAAACTTCCGTAAATGACGCGGAAATTCTCAATCTGGACCGGTTCATTAATATTTTGGATTTTCTGAACGTAGCCGATTGTAATATAGTACGAACAAAAGGATCCTTCTTATGTAAACATTCGACTTATTTTGCAGCCGGTAGAAGCTCGCGTGTTTGGTGCTTGAGGACACCTTGTTACGCAGTGGAATGTGCAAGCTTATTAAAAGCCTTATAGATGCTCATTAAATACAAGTGAAATTTCCAACTGCGTGGAGCGGTTATTCTTGAGAGCGAATCTAGACGTCCTTGTGTTTTATAGAACCCGAAGGTTAATTTTCATGGTCTCAGGAATTCCCCACCAGACTGCGTTTTGAGGCGTATCAGTCCAACTCCAATCCTGACATCCTGTTCTTTCAAATTCAATTTTATTGTTGTCCTCCCATCTACGCCCAACTCTCCCAGGAGGTCTCTTCGCGTGAGGTTTCTTATGTCTGCTTCGTGTATTGTATTCTGAGCCGTGATAAAATAAAGTGGCTGGAACAAATTATGAATTTCCATATCAGAACGTATTGTTACACTCGTAGGCTATTAAATTCGCTCGCTTATGTCCAGATATTCTTATCGCGCTCTTCTCAAGTGTCCTGTGCCTATGTTCATCGGTAATGGGACATGGCGAAATGTGAAAGTAATTCAACCAATCGGGTTAAGGTACAATTGAGACATTCCGTTTTGATTGGTATAGAACTTTGGATTTCATAAATAGCAGGCGATTTTTTGAGTAGAAGAGAGTTAGTTCTAGACGAAAGTTGTCTGTGGGTTGTGGCGACGTGCGTCGCCTCAGCTTTGCTGTCTGATGAGATCATCTGCTGGTGCGTTGCTGAAGTGTTCCGGACAGTTGATCAAATGAGAAAGAAGAAGCAGTTTTGTTAGCGGTTGCACAGGACTTGGCCGAAATAAACGTACTCGAACCGAATACTTCAATTCGATTTAATTCGGTTGTATTTTATTAATGTGCCGGCTCAACAGCACAAATGCCAGTTACATAATAATAGTAATAATAATAATAATAAATTATTTTAACCTTACAGTTAAAACTATCGATTTTTCAAACGCTGGGACAAGTGTTGCGTCATAGGACAGTTACAACCATTGCTTTACGGAACATTGGGTAGGAAATGAGGTAATTCTATGTCATCTAATTTCACACTTCTGCGACTGTTAGAAACTTCGAAGAGTGCGCTGCGTCTGTGGATAATAGCTATGTTATACCTGGAGGGCTAAACTGACGCTTACCGCTTATCTATACTTCTTCCTATTCTTTGGCCCTACAACTCTTTATGAGCTGTGGCCTGCTCAGTGATCGTTCCCATTTATTCCTACTTTTAGCTTTCTTCTTCCATTGATAGATTTTTCATTACTTATCGTGAGCTTTTCGAACGGGAAATTTTTTTTACAGAAATTGATTGTTGGCTAATGCCCAACCCCCGCTACCTTGGACGAGCTGGGGTTTTCTCTTGGGGTTAACTCTGTTAGCCAAATGTTCTGGTTCTTTATACTAAGTGAGCAACGTATGGAGAAGATTATGCGCCTGCCACTACTGATAGTCCATTTAATTCCGTTGTAGATATAAATATTAAATCTTGCTGAAAAACTATTTGCACTACGTGGAAACTGTTTTCCTTTATAGTTGTTTGAACATCCGCCATACCAATACATCAAATAAGAATGGTATTTTGTAATGAACTGTGTACTTTATGTAGTGCACAGTTCCTCTTAAGATATCTTTCAAAGATATTTGTAAAGCGTGAAGCTTCCTTTGGAGTAAAAAAACGCAACTATTTAAATTTCTCTTCTTTGTTACAACACTTGATCTAAATCCGATCATTTGGCTCGCGGATCAAATATTGCGAACTAACAGATACGACTGCCCAGTATGAGTCCATTTTGTTTACTTCGTGAAGAAAAGTCGTACATTTCTGTTTCTATTGTTACGGACTGCAGTTAAGTACTCAGAAATGCGAGATTATAGATAGAGTCAAGGATATTCTAGTATGGAACAGCGTTCGCGGTGGTGAGAGGTTAGAGGGGTGTTCTGTGACCTTTATAACTGGTACAGCAATAGCGATAAGTTTTCTTCAATATTGAAAAGTGTTTACTATCGTTTACATCTACACGAAACGAAAGGCGGGCGAAATCGTATAGTAAAAACCCAGCTTAGTGCCTCGCAAAAGTTTGGAAAGACAGAGAAAACTAATAGAAATTACTGATTTGTTGGAACCAAAATATTCAGTGCGCTAAAAATTACATTTCTTTAAAATTCCGTTAATTTGATCAGTTTACGTTGAGAGAAACTCACTTTGAATGACGTCATTCCATTCATTAATGCATTCAACATGTTATCCTAGTTCTGTTTTTCCTTCCATTCAGTCCTGTCGCTGTTTCTGCTTTCTCGCCCCCCCCCCTCCCCCCACCTATGTGTGTATGATGCTGTTTCGCTCCAAACGACCATTGCTTTGAAACGTGGTCACGCCAGTCTGAATCACCGCATGCACTTCTTTCAGCCATTTTCCATGTTTCTGTGCTTAAAACACATGCTTATTGCTGTAACACCGTGAATAGCCCGTTCAATATACAAGCTATGGGATGACGTACTGCACTGTTGGTTCAAGGTCACTGTCTTCTGGGATGAGAAACCTGGTAGGCTGCTGAGTGCAGATGTTCCGGAGTCACTTTCCGACTCCTTCTTCAGGGTAATTGACTCACAACCTGGAGATGAGGGTGGTAGAATATTCCGAAACGTCTGTACACATCTGCCGAATTACACGTATTCGCATTTCAGTAGCTCGTAATTTTAATATTCACCGCCTTGAGACTACCTTTGGCTGTTTTGATACGTGATGTTCTGCCGTTCTTGAAGTCGTGCAGTTGACTAAAATATAAATCATACTTCAAACTTGGCGGCGTTGAGTATACGGCAGTCAGTTGAATTAAATAAGACTACTGGAGGAACAGGACTGTCCAGTACAGGTGGAACAAGTTGTGGTCCTGTTTGTGCTAATCGTGCTGTTAATTGTTATGCCGCTGTCTTAAATAGCGGGCTCATGGCTTTAACTGAAAGGCTTCCCCTACCAAACCTGCATAATTTTCTGTAACCCTATTTCAGTACCCATCGCTCGTTCTTGTCCTGAGCCAGATTAATCCATTCCGCACTCATATATCCATGAAGTTTATCAGTTACAGCGTTGTCATACCATCGTTGCCTATGTCATTCCTTCAGATTTACAATGTACCTAATTATGTTAACACATGATTCAGCTGGCTAGAATACTGACGCATATGACGAAAAGCCCATATTTTTTTTTAAAATGTCCGTTCTTAATATTCTTCAATCCTTGACAAGCACGAAGATTTTTTTTCTGACGGGCCAGTTACTTTATATAGAACGTCAGTAAAATATCTCAGACCAAAATTACACACACACGTATTAAATAAGGAGTTATTCTTGCTTCAAACTCGGAGATCTAGTAACGTGAACTGATGTGCCTGCTAGTTAACTAACCTGATCTCGAGTCTGGTGTTGCTCTCTTGGCAGCACTGTTCTTATAGGTCAGACATGCTTGCGCCTAATAAGAAAGTGCCTCTTTCCTCGATTCATAATAGGCCTTGAGTGCTTGCGAAATTTCCCACCCCTCATTGTTATGCGACGTCATGTTTTGCTGTGACACCCCGTGTCACGCCTCTGTCCATCCACCAGCCACTGTCGTATAATGATGTAAGTGAGGGTGAAACTTGTAACTACTCAACAATCCTGACAGCCTGACAGGGTATTAATGACGTTTCTTCACTCGTTTTTGTTTCTAACCTTATTTCTAAGACTGTCACCTTAATTCACTCCCTTTTTTGTGTGTGTAAGAGTGTATTTTGCATGTAATGGCCGTATTTGTAACCTGAAAATTTCGAAAGTGTCTTTGAACAACACTGACAGCTACTGACCAGAGTCACTTGGCCAGGAGTGATTTGATTTATAGTTTAACTCCCTTTCTGTATGGCGTTCCAGATCAATGCGCCCCAGAACCTCCCGATTTCTGGGTTTTTGAAACATGTTTTTTGACATTTGATGGATATCCTTGGACCAAGGATCTGCTAGCCTCAAGGCTGACCACTGTCTGTTCTGAAAGTGCCGAACTTAGCTGACGATTTGAAGACGCACATAAGCAACATGACGACATCTCGTCACCAGGTAACCGTTATAAAAATTTGTTTCCACCCAAGTTTGCTTAAATCTGCCCTAGTGATGTGAACGTTAATGAATGTGTTTGTATGTGTGATATTGCTGTTACTGCTAGAAGATCTTGCCTTCTTGTTCATGACGACATAAGAGTTTGTATCAAAACATACAAATGTGTGTTTGGTGACATTTGTTAGTACATCTAATTATGAAGCATCTTTATCCGGTCAGGTCTAATGTTGCCTTCATGTAGAGCTGTAATATGTTTCGTTCCATTTCCTCTTCCAATTCTTGCCATTCCCCATTTCTCTTCGTTTACGTCCTGTCTACGTTTCCTTTCTTTAGTCTTGTTTTGCAGTATAGGCATGATAAATAATAGCTACGAGGTTCACAATAGTAACACACTGGCTTTGAATCTGACTTTGTTTACTGCAGAATTCAAAGAGAGACAGTGCGGGACTCGTGATTCTTAAAGACGAAAATTTTGGACAGATTTAGCTTTGCTTGTGGCATTATAAAGATGAGTTTCAATGATGCATAACCCCAGCCAGCTCCGTACGTCTGAGTGTTGCGTAAATGGAGTTGACGTGTCTAGACGTTGCGACGAGCTGGGAGAAGGCTTTCTCTGATTCGGTCAATAAACTTTATTTAAATATATCATAGTCCATAATAGAAATATGTGGATTTCATAGAGCTTTCCAACTTTCATTCAAGACGTTCTGTCAGTGAATATTTAGAGAGATGCGCCTAGGTAGTATATAAATCCGTTAGTAATGTTGGTCTTGTTACAATGAAGGAAACTGAAACGCGTAGGAGTAAAAAGGTGAAGTGATCCCGTTACAGGCCCGGTGTGGCCCAGAGGGTGTGTAGAGGTATAGCTCTACTCTTCCATGACCGCGGCACTAGAAGGGGATGAGTGGTCAGCAGCACGCTCCGGCCGCACTTTACCCCCGGGAAAGACCCGGTACCCATTATACAGGGGGCTAAACGTGTAGGAGTGCTTAGTACAAATGGAATGGAAGTGTCGGATATTAAGTTTCTTCGTAATATTTCAAACCACAAAACGCACCTGAAAATTCCATTCAAGCCATTAAAATAAATTCAAATTAATCTTTTGGGGCCGGAATTATTTTTTTTTTAAATTTTAGCACACCTGTATATAAAATGTGAATAATACAGGAACCAAACAAGTTAGAATTATGAAACAAACTGCATTTTGAAGAGGAAAAAACGGAGAGTATACACCATGTTTAAAATATTCGGTACCTATATTTGTTGAATAAATATATAAAATGTAACTTTGGAGGTTAGCGGTGCGGTAAGTCATCTATAGTTGACGTTAGGCGTCTAAAGGTTAATGACATATTCTTATACGATCCGTAATATGCTAACTACAAACGAGTTCGCATGCATACCTAACAAAGCAGGCTTGCTGACAAAACCCTGTGTACTCTCTATCATATAGCGTTGCTTGACTGCCTGACAGTCAAGATGTAAGCAGCGCGCCTCTCCGAAACGACGGCAGCTAGTCACTAGTCGAAACTCTGTAACGTTACAGAACGCTTGAATCGGCATCAGGACTGTGTGAGAACATCAGATGTTGCACACTGTTTTCAATTTTGCCTGCTTGGTCTTGATACTGTCTTCTGTGAGACCGAATTCAAGTATACACTTGATCCTACGGCGCAGTAGTGGTTAGCCAAGCCTAGTAGCAAGGCTCCGCGATTCTGGCCAACAGTTGCCACCAGTGATGAAGGGGATAATAACCTTTAAAGAGGGGAGTGGAGGAAACCCCCTGAACGTCATATGTGTAGCAATATTCGTCGGAGAGAGATTAGTATCAGTCAAATGCTACGTAATTTTGTAAACCTGCTTGAATATCGTAAATCTGCTATATTCTATCATCTTTAAGTAAGAAAACCTTGTTCAGTGTAAGACCTGTTAGACATGAGTCTGTAACACAGACATGTGCTGTACCTGCATTTGATTGGCTATTCGAGCATCGTGCTTGTGCAGTAATGTCTAAGTATTTAGCCTACTAGGGTTCTTATATACTACTTTGCCCAACTGTATTTGAATCACTGTTTTTGTGCCTTTATAACCTTGCATATATTGCACGTTTGAGAGGAAAGCTATGCAACTTTCAAAGAGCAGCCATTCCGTTAAATACCAAACGTAGCACCGATGGGCGTTGGCGTTAGCGTCATTGGACTGCGAGTTAAGTGCATATGCCATGTGTATTAGGCTGCAATGACAGAGAAGAAAGGCGTGTGAAAGAAAGAAAGGAAAAGAAAGACGTGGGGTAGGAAGATCAATTAATGATCTATAGTTTGCTACAAGTTTAGTGAGTTTAACTCAAAACATTTACCTCTTAATTTGTGAGTTTGTAAGAAGTTATATGGGGAGATACTGTACACTGATGAGTATCCGCGGAGAAATGTTCTTGCATTAGCATGATCTGTGCTTTCTTAGTTCGACAAAGACAGTGGATTTGAGAGATGTGGGAGGTTTTCTGCAGTGTGAGAGTTGAGCTTTGCAGCAGGAATGATGAATAGAGCACTTGCAGCGACACGAGTCTGCATTCGCCATCTCCATCCCCTTGCGAAACGAAACTCTCGTTTTCGGAACGAATTGCGCAACCCTCAATCAACGGAAGAGAAAAATAACACTGATATACCGCGTGCTTCGCGGAAAATAGAACCTCAGACGTCCATTTTCGTGTGAGATTAATTTCTGTGCATTAAAAGAATTTGTTGTATGTATTTATTCTTTAAAATCAAAGCGTCCGTCTGCACAGAAGCCGGGATAGTTCAGTCGGTGTGGTGACTGACCTACGGGTGGGACGACCGAGGAATCGTGGTTTGATTTCTGGCAGGGACAAGAGATTGTGTGACTGCACCAGAATGTCCAGACCAGCCTTTGGGCCCACCCAACCTCGTATTGAATGGGGATTGGAGTCTACCCGGGGTGAAAGCGACCAGGGCTTCCGTCTTACTTCCGTCTGTTGCTGAGGTCAAGAATGATGGGGTCATACCTGTACTCCGCCATAGGCCTTCTAGATGTTCACAGGAGACAACTATACTTTTACCAGCTGAGCAGTCGAGTTTGCCGTTTTCCATTTGCTGTATTTTATTGTGTGCGGTTTTCAGTTATTGCAGATATAAGGTACAGTTCTTCCTGCAACATATCTTGAGGACACAGAGGGAGAACAGAAGGGTAACTATACCCAATTTGAACCTCGGCGCCAGATGGGAGTAGGTGTCCAACTCCGCGCCCAGCCGCATTATCCCCTGGAGAAAGCTGCGTTACCTATCGTACAGGAGGCTGGATGGGCTCCATGACCGGTCTGGAGGGTGTGGCTTTATGAACAGCCCAGCAGTCTTGAGTCTATCAGTGCGCTTTGTTGTCATATATAATCAGTACGGCTATATCAACAGCTGCGCTGTTTAACCGTATCACTGAAGACAACGTTGCTATGTACACATGCTGTCTGAATATACTGAAAATTATTTGACATTCACGTAGAAGGCCTCAGAAATATATTAGAACAACTTAACCTGCCCATATTTTCTTCGTGGATGAAGTGTCACCTTGCTGCTGTTATTCCCATTTTGTCATACTTTGAAAGGACTTAGGGGCTGTCTTTCATATTATGATTTGCCTGCATTTTTCTCCTACAGTAGAACTCAACTTCTCCGGTTTAATTGAGTCAGCGAGCCATCCGGATATGCAGAAAATCCGAATAATCGGATTTTTCTTGGAAAATAGACTACATTGGCAGTTTGAAGTTCCGCTGTTACTATTTGCAGTATGTGCCTTTCGACCACGCCTGATTTAAAGTTCTATATGCCATAACAGTGTGCTGTACCCGATCCGATAACCGGTAATTTCAAGACAAGTTAGTTTAATTAAATTCTCGACAGATTTATCCGAAAGGCCAAGCCGATCCGGATAATTGGCGATCCGGATAACCAGCATCCAGATAAGTGGAGTTCTACTGTACTAAACTAAACTCCGTGGCCTTAGTCCGCACGCGAACTATACCGACAGAGCGGCCGCCGCCGGTCGGCGAAGTTAGTGCCAACTTTTGCGGATAGAGGGGTGTCACATGGTCAGCGC
>Ga0123352_10012298_pt1 | contig 13529 bp, 9 predicted proteins | sample TergutLab28metaG_FD_89700 | JGI IMG/M metagenome (GOLD analysis project Ga0123352, IMG submission 89700) | Labiotermes labralis P1 segment gut microbial communities from Petit-Saut dam, French Guiana - Lab288 P1 | ecosystem: Host-associated > Arthropoda: Insects > Digestive system > Gut ...
ATGCATCGAAAGGCAAGAGCCTCAACAATTCTTTTTCTTCCAAATAACGCACCAAAGAAGCATAAATGGCACTTTGTAATTCCTCGTAATTCTCGAAAGATTTACGAACAACGACTTGCTCAACTTTTTTGATAAATGTTGTTTCTCTATGATCTCGCTCAACATTGTCGGGTAATGTTTTAATGAAACAAATGCGATATTTGTGTTTGTCAGTGGCTTCATCGAATTCTTTCTCTGTAGGCGAAATTTCATTTTCGGGAACAGAGCCATAGGACTGACCTAAGATAGCCAAATAGATGTCGCAATTATTCACTTCCGACAGATAGGCTTGTTGTGCCGACAAATCAATCGCCGGCAATTCCTCGAACAAAAACGGCTCGAAGAACTTACTCAACATTGCATCCTGCCGAATGTAATTGCAGAGCAATCTGCGTTCGTCTTCAAACTCACGCTGTACGCTACTGATGAATATCTTTTGTCGAGGCATGGTCGGTTATTTTTTGCAAAGATACGATTTAGTTTTCTTCCTGATAATAAACCTTGTAAAATTTCCCTTTTTTGTCTTCGCCTTGTTCGATGAGATTGCGGTTGCCGTGAATGTAGATGTGGAAATTTTTATCTAATTTGATAACACTTTTTAAGGTGCGGGCTTGTTTTTTGACGGCACTTTCCGAAATGGTAAAATTATCAGCGATGTCCATGTCGAAATCTTGTTCAAAAGTTGTTTTATATTTTTTGAAACTTTTGATTACATCGGGGTCTTCCATCACTTCGTTGGTAAATTCTTTTAAATCAAAATTGTCTTTTTCTTTGAAAAATTTGACGGATTTGTTTAGCAAATCAATTTGGTCGGCTTTGGAAATATTTGGATTTGTCTGCGGTAATCTGTCCGTTACAAAATGTCTGGTTAATTGTAGAAATTGGCTCGTATTATTAACAAAATCATTCTTTAATTTTGCATTTATAAAATCTTCTATCCAATACTCTGTATCCTTATTAGCATTATCTATAATAAGAATCGTGTAGGGTTTATCTGTAAACAATATTAAGCATGCTTTGTCTAATTTGCGATTTCCTATCCCCTGTTTGAATTTTAATACATTTTTTCCGTGAGAATCTTTTTCTATCTCTATAAAATTTTCTCTATTTTCTATTTTGTATATACCGACAGCTTCATAGTACCCATTGTTAAATAAAACATCTTCATATTTAACAACGAATAAATCTCCATCTTTGATATTAGGGTGTTTTGATACGGTTTTCAAATGAGTGAAAATATCTTTTGATTTGTCAACAAGATTCTCCCCATTATAAATATCTTTTGATAACTGAAAAAGAGGATTGAGGTCTAAGCCTATGTCGTGCTTAAATTCATAAGTTGATGATTGAGAAAGAAACGGCTTCAAAAATATATCCCTTAAAACGGCTTCCTCTTCCTCTTTTTCATATTCATATAATTTATCATTTACCACAGACAAATTATCATTACTGCTAATTTTATGAAAAATTAACTTGTCGATTGTTGTTTCTTTGATTTCTATCATAATTATCTATCCATTTTTAAAGTCATATACTTCACTAAACTGCCTATTGCAAACAATGTATTGTATATAATGCTCGAAAGCCAATAAAATATTAAAAAACGCTGTAAAACAACGGCAAAAACAAGAAAAAAACATCTTACTTTATCGATACTAACGTTTTTAATGTCAAATTTATAATTGCGTAAATCTACACTTGCAAAATCAGAGAACAAAAAACTAAATGATAAAAGCACAAGTGAAAATAGGCACAAAATAATGCTATAACCCGTTATATAAGTGAATTGCTTTGTGTAATTGTATGATTGCGTATCGATTAGTTTTTCAATAGAACTTGCAGTTGTTAAGTCTTTTTTCTCATAAAATTTGTCAAAACTAAAAATTATAGCTGTAGAAAATAAGCCTATTAGAATAGCCAAAACACTTGATACGTACTCAATAAAGCCATCAGGAAATCCTGCTTTCAAAAACGACACCAGCAAAACAGAAGGAATTATACAGAAAATTCTTCTTTGGTGTTTTCCAAAGAAAGAAGTTGCCTCTTTGTTGTTTATATCTCTACGCTCCAACTCTAAGGCTTTATTCCTTAATTGATTGATGTAGTTAAATATTCTTATGGACATCTTTATCAGATCTTATTTCTTTAAGAATATCATTATTAAACAAATCTGTACAGTATGTTTTCAATTTTTTAAAATCGGGTATACCCCTTTCTGACACTGCAATGCCTATCTCTTTCAAATAAACAACAGGAATAAATTCATTTTCTGTTGAATTCCACTGAAATACTTTAGTTGTTTTTGCTACTTCATTTTTTGCTACAATTTTTTGTTTTTCAAACTCCTCTATTTTCACATCATTAGTCCCTTTACTATAGCCTTTCAGCTTAAAAACATCCCAAAAATTACCAATAGTCTGCATTTGTGGTTTCTTTTTGCCTTTTGCAAGTTTCGGTGTTATTTTAATTTCGACATTGTATTCACTGAAAGTATTTAGTATTGGATTATTTGACATTTCACTATCTACTACAGTTGTTGAAAAGATCATATCTTGAATTACAGCATCTTCTCTCCATTTTTCTTGAAAACTTTTAGGGCAGAATACCATTGGAGTTGCTTTATTGTAACTATTCCCTTTAAACAAATTTGTTACATAGCTTCTAAAAACATCAGTAATTGAATCCGCTCTACTGTGCGAGTGTACAATAAAAAAACCTTCAAAATGGTCTGCAGGAAAATATGCAAAAACGAAATAGGGTAACAAAATTGACATATTACTACCAAGAGCTGAGTTATTTTCATTATTTGTAGTGTCAGATACAATTGCTTCCTTGTCGTAAGGACCGCCATTGATAACTCCAGACAACGTGTTTTTCGCCTTGCTAAAAGTAGGATAATACTCTACATATGGGTTTTTAGTTTTATCTTTAATAAATGTAATCGTTTTCTGCTTCTTTTTATTTTTAGCATGTCCTTCTGTAAATTGTTTTACAAAATGATCAAAACACAACCCAAATATATCTTCATTGGACATACTCGCTTTTCCTTTTAATTCGTCAATGGCGAAATCTCGAAATGTTTTTTTACTCCCGTCTTTATGATTCAATGTGAATCGATAAAACTCTAATTTTGCTTTACTCTCCATAATATTACATTTTTAAATATTTTTCTTACTCATTTCAAATCTCCCTAACAACCCTCAAAAACTCCTCCAAAGTATAAGCCTCATCAACTTTCCGTTTTTTATACACCAAAAAATAACGATAATCATTCCCCGCTTTCGATTTACAAAGGTCGCCGAGCCTTATCTTTTTTCGGCATCCAAGTGGTCGCCTTTGGTTTCTAACAAAATTGTTTTTCCGCTTTTAGTATAGTGTAGCCATTTGTGTTTTAGTTTTATATCGTCAAAATGATTTTTTGCAAAGATACGATTTTTTTTGTATCTTTGCAACAAAAATCACAACATGAATTATGATTTAATAGTTATCGGAAGTGGTCCCGGCGGATATGTCGCCGGAATTCGAGGCGCACAATTGGGTTTAAAAACCGCCGTTGTAGAATGTGCGGATTTAGGCGGTGTCTGCTTGAATTGGGGCTGTATCCCAACGAAAGCACTTTTGAAAAGCGTACAAGTTTTTCAGTATTTGCTTCATGCGGAAACTTATGGCGTGAAACAAGAGGGTAGTGTAAAGGCGGATTTGGACGCAATGGTTACACGCAGTCGAAACGTTGCAGAAACTATGAACAAAGGCGTTGCGTTTTTACTGCAAAAAAACAAAGTTGATGTGATTCGTGGTTTTGGGAAAGTAAAGCCGAATAAAATCGTTGAAGTAAAATTGGTGGAAACGGGCGAAACAACGGAATATTCCGCAAATCACATCATCATCGCTGTCGGTGCTCGCAGTCGCGAATTACCGAATTTACCGCAAGACGGCGAAAAAATCATTGATTATCGCAAAGCAATGACGTTGCGTAAACAACCGAAGTCAATGGTAGTTGTTGGCTCCGGAGCAATCGGTTCGGAATTTGCACACTTTTATCAATCCATCGGAACGAAAGTAACTTTGGTGGAATTTTTGCCTCAAATTGTTCCTGCGGAAGATGCAGATGTTTCCGCTCAACTCAGCCGTTCGTTCCGAAAAAACGGCATGAAAATTATGGTTGATTCGAGTGTTGAACATGTTGATACCACAGGTGACTTGTGCAAATGCACCATCAAAACCAAGAAAGGCGAAGAAATTGTGGAGGCAGAAATTGTACTTTCCGCTGTCGGCATTACAACGAATATCGAGCACATCGGATTGGAAGAAACCGGCATCGAAATTGACGGAACAAAAATCAAAGTTGACGAGTTTTATCGCACCAACCAAGACGGTTATTACGCCATTGGCGATATCGTTCACGGACCTGCTTTGGCACACGTTGCATCGCACGAAGCCCTTGTTTGTGTCGAGAAAATTGCAGGATTAAATCCGCATGCCGTGAATTACAACAACGTTCCGGCATGTACTTACGCCACGCCGGAAATAGCATCTGTCGGGCTTTCCGAGAAAAAAGCACAAGAATCGGGATACGAAATCAAGGTTGGGAAATTCCCATTCACGGCTTCCGGAAAAGCCACAGCCTCCGGAAACAGAGATGGTTTTGTGAAAGTGATCTTCGATGCAAAAACCGATGATTTGTTGGGTTGCCACATGATTGGCGACAATGTTACGGAAATGATTGCCGAAGCCGTGATTATCCGAGAAAAAAATATCAAAGCACACGAAATCTTGTCTGCAATTCACCCGCATCCGACCATGTCGGAAGCCTTGATGGAAGCAGTGGCAGTGGCTTATGGACAGGCAGTGCATTTGTAAATAGGTTGTTTCGACACTTCGACAAGCTCAGTGTCCAACTGCCGAACTGCGGTCGTTGAGCCTGTCGAAACGCCCGCAAACCCAAATCAAAAATGAAAAATGAAAATTCTTGAAACCAAAATCCCAGACCTAAAAATCATCGAGCCATCAGTATTTGCTGATGACAGAGGCTATTTCTTCGAGTCCTATTCCTACGAAAAACTGAAAGAATTGGGCATAGACAAAGTATTTGTTCAGGACAACGAATCCCAGTCGCAAAAAGGTGTTTTGCGAGGATTGCATTTTCAAAATCCACCGTTTGCACAGGCAAAATTAGTACGTGTTGTAAAGGGTGCGGTGTTAGATGTTGCTGTTGATATTCGCAGAAATTCGCCCACTTATGGACAGCACGTTTGTGTTGAACTTTCCGAGCAAAACAAACGTATGTTTTACGTTCCGGAAGGTTTTGCGCATGGTTTTTTAACTTTGGAAGGTAATACGATTTTTTCGTATAAATGTTCGCAATTTTACAACAAAGAATCCGAGGGCTCACTGCTTTGGAATGATGAAACTCTCAATATAAATTGGGGTGAAAAAACTCCAATTTTATCCGAAAAAGATAAAATCGCACCTAATTTTCGGGAATTTTTATCGGAATTCATGTAATTTTAATACCGGAACGCAAGACTTGTCGCTGTAAAAAATCTTTATTTTCAATTCTTCATTTTCAATTTTTTTTGTACCTTTGCAAAAAAAAGTGGTGTCACCTAGCAACAAAGAGTTGATTTCGGACAAACAATTATTTCTTGCGATAAGTAGAGGAAATAGCGATGCATTTCGTCAGTTTTTCGACACTTATAAAAAACGCATATACGGCTTTTTGTACAGTAAACTTCAGTCGCATGATGTTGTAGAAGAGTTGTTACAAGTTGTTTTTGTGAAAGTTTGGGAAAACAGAGCTACGATAAACCCCAATCTTTCGCCTGATGCCTACGTGCTTAAAATTGCAAAAAACACTGCCCTCAACTTTCTGCGTCAAAAAGCCTATAAGTTGCTCTTCGAAAAACAATTGATTGAAAAGATCAATCCAATTGAGGATGGCGAAACGGCATTAGTTGACAAAGATTTGAAACGACACATCGACGATTTGATAAGTCAGATTCCCGAGCGCAGACGCAAAATTTTCAAGCTGCGCTACGAAAAAGACCTCTCCTATAAGGAAATTGCCGAACAACTCAGCATCTCTGAAAACACAGTGAACACTCAAATCAGCCTTGCCTTAAATTATCTACGCAAAGAGCTTGGGAAAGAACTTTGGGCTGTAGCGTTTCCGTTGATCATTTTTTTCTCTGTTTTAAAAATCTGATTTTTAGCACTTAATATTTATTGAGTGTTTTTTTTCACATTCCTCTTCACTGAAAAGGAGGGTTCGTGTGTATTACTTAGGTGTATGAGAACTGAATATCTCACGAAAATTGATTTTGATACGATGAAAGAAAACGAAAAAAAAATATTTGCACTTCTTGACGAGTTTTGCCATCCAAACATGCAACCATCCACAAAAGAACTGCACCAAATCATTTTTCTTCTTGGGACGAAACAAGGCGAAGAGGTTGAGTGTATCGATGAATGGACAACTGAATGGGAACAGCAATGCTGGGAAAAAAACCTTGATGGTTTTGACGAAAGAAATTACGAGCATATTTTTAAGCGTGTGAAACAACAAACAGAAACACATATCGGGAAACGATTGTCGTTTATGCAATTTTTCTATCGTTGTGCAGCTATTTTATTGCTGCCGGTGCTTGGGCTTTCTGCCTACTTTATCATGCAAACAATTAACTCAAATCCGTTGGAGCACATAGAAATAATAGAGATTGTAGAATTACAAGAAACGCAATCGAGAATCACATTGGCCGATGGCAGTATTGTAACACTAAAAGACGGCAGCCGATTGATTCAAAAAAATAATTTCAGTGGAAACACACGAGAAGTTGCGTTGGAGGGAGAGGCTTTTTTTGATATTGCTCACAATCCCAACAAACCCTTTATAGTTCACACGGGAAAAATTAGGACTACCGTACTTGGAACCGTTTTTGCGATAAGGTCTGTATCCGGCGAGGCCTCAATCACAGTAACAGTAGCAGAAGGAAGAGTGAAAGTGGAAGACGGATCAAGATTACTCGCTATTTTGGAAGCCGATCAACAATTTATTCACGGCATCGAATGTGGGGATTTGCAAGAAATGGTTGTAGGGGAAGAAGTTAGTTGGGTATCGCACGAGCTGATTTTTAGCAATATGCTTTTTAGCGAGATTGTGCAAGAACTTGCTGTTAGGCATGGTGTTAACATCGTAATTGAGAATGAAAAGTTGAAGCAACAACGCATTCATGTTTTGTTGGACAACCGCAATTCTATTGATGCACTACTGAAATTCCTATGTGCTTCGCAACATGCCACATTCACGATAGAGGGAGGCACATACGTGATAAGAAGTATGAAATAACGAAAGAAACAATAATCCAAAAATACGAAAACCTATGAAACGAAATCACAAAAACACGCTTGTTACATTGTGTTGCATTTTATTCCTCGCTCCTTTGTGGATAAATACGGCTCAGGCACAAACAAGTGGCGACATTCGCACAAGAACCGTTACAATCGGTTTTACAAATGAGCCGTTAAGAGATGCATTATTTGCATTAGGAAGAGCCGCCGGCTTCCAGTTGGTGTTTCCGGGTACATCAGTAGTAGATGTGACCAAACCTATTGATTTGCCAAGAGCAGAACGTACAGTAGAGGCCACTCTGAATCTCTTGTTGCAGGGAACTAACCTGGATTTTGAGGTGCAAGGAAACAATGTTGTTCTTTCGGAAAGAAGTGCCGCAGCAACGAACAGCGCTGAAGAACGAACGTTTACCGGACGAATCATTGACGAAGCCTCCGGAGAAGGTCTACCTTTCGCGACAGTGAGGATTAGAGGAACAACCACCGGTACTGTTACCTCTATGGATGGGGATTTCTCGCTTACAGCACCTGCTAATGCCGTGTTCATTATTTCTTTTACGGGCTATGAAACCGTTGAGGTTCCTGCTAATGCAGCTCAAAACGTAAGAATGAGATTGGCAGCGACACTGCTTGATGTCACAGAGATTGTGTCAACCGGTTTCCAACAACTTTCCAGAGAGCGTATGACAGGCTCGTTCGCCATGATTACCGGTGATCAGATGGATGCTAGATTGCAACCATCTATAACTTCAATGATAGAGGGTCTTGCACCCGGCGTAGTAGTTACACCGGGAGGACAGCTCGAAATTCGAGGAGTGTCCACTGTTATGACCAGTACCGCACCACTTATTGTGGTCGACGGCTTTCCTTTACCTTTGGATGCAGATATAAACACGATTAACCCAAACAACATTGAAAGCATTGTTTTCCTAAAAGATGCTGTAGCAGCCTCTATCTACGGAAGTCGCTCGTCGAATGGTGTTATCGTAATCACAACGAGAACCGGAAGCGGGCGCATTGACGGAGGAAGAGATTTTAGTGTCACTTACAGAAACATGTTTGGAATAACCATGAAACCCGATCTCCGTTTGTTGAACCGTGCCAGCGTTCCCGACTTTATGGATGCTGAATATGAACTCTTTCGACAAAATCCGAATACACCTTTTAATAGCTTCAACAACTTTACCAAGATTGGTGCACACACCCATCTTTTGTTGGCAAGAGATAGAGGTTGGTTAACAGAAGAAGAAGCTAATGCAAGAATTGCAGCACTCGAAGGAGTTAACGCCTTGCAACAAGTCAACGATCATCTTATTCAAAGAAGAACTTCGCAAGAGCATAACCTCTCTCTCAGTAGCCGTTCGGATGTGAATCAATTTGGTGCTGCAATTCGCTATGTGCAGCAAAGAGGTGACATTGTTACTTCCAGAAACGACAGAATAACTGTGGATATCAACAATGCGTGGATTCCCAACAATTGGTTGACGGTAAGAACGTTTTCGAATATCAACTTCACAACGTTTAACAACCCCGGACCTCGCTATACGTTCAATAACATTGTACACATGAATCACAATACCGATTGGATTCAACCTTACACCAATATGTTTGATGCTAATGGAAATCCTGTGCCATGGTTCGCCGCCGCAGAAAGTAGACAAGTGACTTATGACACCTTTCCGGGCATGAGAAGCGTTTTATACCATCCATTGCACAATATCAATGAAGAGCGCGCCTATGGTAATAATTTGCAAACACGTTTGGGCGGAAGTATAGACGTTAGATTTACGGATTTTCTTTCCGGAAGTGTCGGCGGAACTTGGATCAGAGGAGCGAACATGAATCGCGAAGTTTGGACGAGAGATTCCTACCGCATGCGATTGATGTTTAACGATGGAACATCTCGAACCAATCCTGCCCTACGCCATATCCCGGATGGTGGTATGATTAATGAAAACAGAGGTACAGCTAACAATTGGATCTTCCGTTCACAAATAAACTACCAACAAAATTTTAACAACTTCCGCCACCGATTAACCGGTTTTGTTGCAACAGAAGTAATGCAAGAAGTCAATGAAATTAGCTTCCTACCTACCCGATTCGGATATGACCCGGTATCAGCAACATTCAACACAGGTTTCAATTGGTTTGCGGTCAATCAAAACCTCAATTCGATTGCAAACGATATGTTGTTTGCTCGCCCTACAATAGCAGCAAATCTACCAACATGGAGTCAACCGGGGACGATTAACAGTATGGGAGGTAACTATACCGTACGCGACCAAAGACGAGTATCGTGGATGGGTAATTTTTCTTACGAGTTTAACAACACTTACATCATTAGCGGAAGTATTCGTTGGGAACTGAGTAATTTCTACGGAACGGCTCCCCAGTATCGCTACAGACCAACATGGTCGATTGGTGGCACTTATAAAATACTTAATGAGCCTTTCATGACGAGTTTGCGAGATGTGTTTGATCGTTTCAATGTGAGAGCAACGTTTGGCGTATTGGGTAGTGATGTGTTGAATTTTATGCCTTATCTTGTATTAGGTGCAGGTGGTCATCAAGTAGTAACCGGCGGAATTCTAAACAACATTATATCGTGGCCAAATCCATATCTTCGCTACGAAAGAAAACGATCATTAAACATCGGAACAGATTTAACGTTGTTAAGAAGTAGGCTTGATCTTACGATAGATTTTTACAATAACCATAGTTACGACTTGATTACCCAAGAGCCTGTGGATCCAACTAAAGGGATAGCAAACGTAACGCTTAATGGAGGAGAGCTAAGAAATAGAGGTATAGAAGTAAGTGCTCGTGCAAATATCATTAGAACGAGAAATTTTGAATGGACGACATCTCCACTTGTAAACTACAACCGCACTCAAGTCCTTAGATGGGATGTTACTCGTACCAGTTTTAGCATTATGGGTGCTTTTAACGGGGAGCCGGTCATGATACCCGGTTATGCTGCTGATGCTTTCTTTGGGGCACGCTTTGCAGGATTGAACTCAAGTGGGCAAGCTACCTGGTATTTAAGAGAGCCTCAGCGTCAACCCGATGGAACCTACATCTACACGATGAGCAGTTCGGCAATATCAGGTGCTGGACCTGACAATGCATTTTTTCAAGGAACATCTCGTCCGCCATTAACCATGGCTTGGACAAACTCTTTCCGCTTCAGAAACTGGGAAGCATCTTTTATGTTTGTTGGTAATTTCGGACATGTTTATCGCAGACAAGCCTTCGATGGTCGCGCAGTAGGCGGTGGTGGTATGAATCACAGAACCGTTGCCGACCGCTGGAGACAACCCGGCGATGAAAATCACACCATTTATCCTGTACTTGGCGCACCTAACGACTGGTGGGTTTTTCCAGCCAGCGACGTCTTGGTCACAAACGCAAACTTTGTTAGACTTAGAGATTTAACTATATCCTATACTTTGCCAAGAGAGGTGGTCGGACGAATTGGTTTGAACGGAGTAAGAGTTCATGCACAAGGACGAAATTTGCTCCTATTCAAACATCGTGATGCTGATATTGATCCGGAAACTGCACGAAGAATGCAACCTCGAGCTCAAACACAATTCGCCACAGGTACTATGTCAGGGTTTCACATGCCAATATCTCCTGAGATTTTCTTCGGAGTTCAAATAACTTTATAAAAACCTACAACTATGAAAAAGATTTTATATATCACAACCGTTGCACTATTTGCAATTTTTATGTTCTCTTCGTGTGAGAGCTACTTAGGAGTGCCACCTGCCGGAGCAATGATACCCCAAGAGGGCGATGTAGAAGCCTTCAACAGAATTATGAACGATCCCAGTACAACACTCAACTGGACGCTTATGAACAACAATACTTCCAGTAGTTTGGCTTTTTTGTCCGATTATGGATACATTTCAGATGTTCAGCTTCGTCTGGATTGGTTAACCGGTGGATCAAACCCGGACAATCTTCGTGCCCACCTCTTTCTGCTACCCTACGAGAGTCCGAACGGGATTGACTATTTTTGGGAGTGGGGATTTTTCCGGGCCATTGCTCGATTTAACGTGGTTATTGACGGCGTGAACGGCGTCAGAACACCGGAAACGGATCTCTTCGCAAGAGAAGTTTTGGCACAAGCCAGAGCTGCTCGTGCATGGAACTTTTTTCTAGCTGCCCTAACCTATGGACCTGCTTATAGACCAGGTGGAGATAACTCTACAAGGGTAATTCCTCTTCGCGTAGAAAGCTCTCCGGTATCACCTATGGTGAACCTTTCAACTACACAGGAAGTTTTCGACTTCGTACTGGCAGAAATCTATGACGTATTGCCTGATATGCCTACACATATCGGAACAAATGCTCGTTTTGGGCGAGTATCTACCTACGCATTTTTGGGAGAAATTTATTTGTGGAAACGCGATTGGGCTAACGCACTCTATTATTTTGACAAAGCATTAGAATTGGTAGCTTCGCAAAGAGGCGGTATGCAAAACTTGTTCCTTGATATGAACCTTTGGACATGGGCTAACCCTGCCCAAGTAGCAATCAATCCGGATTCAAGGCTTGGTATGGCGATTACCCAACCTCAAAGCGTATACGCTCTCAACAGTACTCTTCATCGAGAAATTTTATTATTTCGCCGAGCCCCCAATAACCCGACTGCACCAAGCCTAATGTATCCATCGAATGAATTTATCGCTCTGTTTGACTCCACTACTGACTTGCGACGAGAATTCTTTCTCTTTGAACATAATGGAAGAAGAGGTTTTCTTGACGGAGTTGAATTTGACGATGGAAGAAGAATTATAAATAACGAAACTAGTAAAATGAGAACCAGTGGCTACTGCTTCCCTGAGTTGCTACTTATGCGTGCTGAGGCTCGTGCAAGAACTATGGACTTGGGTGGTGCTGTAGATGATCTGAATCTTTTGCGACAATTTAGACATATCACCGGAACGCCTGAGTTGACTCTCACAACACAAGATGAGATTATGCAAGAAATCATTGACGAAAGACGTAGAGAATTGTCGGCATTTAACCACAAGCGCGCTTTCGATATGAAGCGTTTGGCGCTGGATGTAGGCAGACCTTGGAGCCAACAAACCTTTACACGTCGGGTTGGAAACCAATATTTCACAGGAAATATAGGGGGAACAAACGATGGAGAGCACTTCATATTTCCTCTCAACAATAGAATCTTGCAGTTCAATCCTCACTGGAATGTTCCGAAAGACAACAGACTGTGGAGCAATACAGTAGTGCGGGATTTAGGATTACTAGGTAGTAACTAACAAAACACCAAATCTTATGCACGCTGCTGTTGAATAACAGGTTAATATATTGGAAAAATGGAAAAAAGGGCGGTGTGAATTGCCCTTTTTCCGTTTTCAACGTTGTATTCTCAATTTTTTTCGTATCTTTGCATGTTAAATTTGTAAAAAAGATTGTCAATGTCTCGAGTGCCTTATTTTTTGGTTACCTTTATTGCCATTGTTTTAACGGCTATAATCACTTTGAATTTTGCAAGAAAAAGTAATCTTTGTGATGATGAATATCGACGCGCTTTTGAAGAAAATTACAGAATTTTTTCGCCTCCCGTTCCTGACTCGCTGTTTATTTTCGGCGAACGTGTGCCTATGGAAATTTATCACGTTCACGAACGATTTGTTCGTGAATTGTTGGTCAATGTTTATTGGCAATCAAATATCATCTTATTGATAAAGCGTTCCAATCGCTACTTTCCGATTATTGAGCCTATTTTGGAAGAAATGGGAGTTCCCGACGATTTAAAATTTTTGGCATTAGCCGAAAGTGCGTTTACACATGCTGTGTCGCCTGCCGGGGCAAGAGGTTTTTGGCAATTTTTGAGAGGAACCGCTATCGATATGGGTTTAGAAGTCAGCAACTACGTTGACGAACGTTATCACTTGGAAAAAGCAACTCGTGCAGCAGCAAGATATATGAGGGCTAATTACGAAAGATTCGGCAGTTGGACATTAGCCGCAGCAGCCTACAATACCGGGCAAGGCAATATCAGACGTCACATCGAACAACAGCAGACACGAGATTATTACAACATGCATCTTCCGGAAGAAACCATGCGGTACGTGTTTAGAATTCTTGCACTGAAAACAATTTTGGAAAAT